>JAESFS010000031.1_pt1 | contig 294684 bp, 248 predicted proteins | sample 9269441 | NCBI WGS metagenome assembly JAESFS01 (sample SAMN14502548, study PRJNA617105) | algae metagenome | isolation source: Scytolyngbya sp. HA4215-MV1 and co-occurring heterotrophs from sample from... | place: USA: Laie Falls, Oahu, Hawaii | collected 2010-08-22
CGGTTCTACCTCGTCTCCAATCGGGAATCGTTTTGAGTTGTTCGATCAATGCCTCTACACTCATTGTCCTACCCAGTTGTCGTCCCCTTTAGCTTGCATTCCTCCTGCTAAAGAATCAACCCTACCTCTGGGAGGGTTGCCAAATACACCGCAGTTTCAGCTCCTTCATCGGCTGTAAACGGCGCATTAGAGCCACCCATGTCAGTTTGCATCCAGCCAGGAGAGTAAGCATTCACCAAAATATTGCTTCCCTGGAGCTCCTTTGCCCAGAGTGCTGTCAAGCCATTCAACCCTACTTTGGACAGGCGATACGACGGAGCCAATGGATAGTAATCGCCACCCATTGATGTAAGGCATGCCATTTCAGTAGACACGTTGACGATCCGCCCGTAGTTTTGCGCTTTCATCAAGGGCATGAGTGCCTGGGTAATTCGGGCGACTGCTAAAACATTGGTGGTCAATGTTATCAGCATCGTTTCCATCTGAACCGTGAGCAGGCTGGCTTCTTCGGGCTGCATCGTTGGGTTAATACCCGCGTTATTGACCAGAACATCGACTCTGCCATACGTCTGCTGTACCCAGGTTGTGAACTGCTGCACACTGACATCGCTCGTGACATCCAGAGGATGAAAATCCACTTGAATATTTTCGCTGGATAGGCGCTGTTGAGCGGCTAGACCATCTTGCTCCCGACGACTGGTCAGCACAACCCGAATATCTTCTTCCTGGGCTAGCTGGCGAGCGATCGCATAGCCTAATCCTTTGTGACTGCCTGTGATTACGGCGACTTTCTGCGCCATGGTCATCAAACTCCTCTGAGTGAATTGGCTATTGGTGAACTGGCTATACCGTTATCGTATCGACCTCAAAGCTATTGAACAAGACGATATTTCAGATACAATATATCAATGAAATCGATAAATTTATCCGAGATCGACTTGAATCTCTTGGTTGCCTTTGAAGCCCTTCTGGAACAGCACAGCGTTACAAAAGCTGCTGAACAACTTCAGATTGGTCAGCCTGCCATGAGTGCGGCGCTCAGCCGTCTGCGGATGCTGTTTGAAGATGAATTGTTTGTCCGGTTAGGGCGACAGATGCAGCCGACGCTCAAAGCCCAGGCGATCGCCCCCAGCATCTTGGCAGCCTTGCAGCAGATTCGCCAAGCCGTTGCTTCTAGTCAAGCATTTGAGCCAACTTCGAGCGATCGCACCTTTGCCATTGGTAGTTCAGACTACACCAGCTTTGTCTTAGTACCACCGTTGCTACAGTTATGTCATCAAACGGCTCCATCCATTAACTTTCGGATCATTGGATTTGAGAAGGACACTGTTGGAGATTTACTAGAACAGGGAGTAATCGATGTGGCATTGGGTGTTTTTCCCAATCCACCCCGACAAACCCAATGGGAACCCCTTTTTGAAGAACGATTTGTAGGAATTGCCCGTCAAGGACATCCGACGGTCAAGCGGGAAACCATGAATTTGGAGACCTTTGCCCAACTTTCCCATGCCCTCGGAACCCTACGTCGAGATACTACGGGCGCAATCGACCAGGCGTTGAATGAGCAAAATTTAGAGCGCCGAATTGCATTTACAACTCCATACATGATGGGGTTGCCGTTTGTGATCGCATCTAGTGACTTAGTTGCGGCACTTCCCCAACGCATCGCGCTTCATTTAGAAACCGTCTGCAATTTGACAATTTTTGAATTGCCAGTCAAAACCAAACCGTGGATGGTTTCCATGCTTTGGAGTGCTTTGAGCGATCAAGATGAAGCCAATCGCTGGTTACGCAATGCGATTAAAGCAATTTCTCAAACGATTGGGACAAGTTAAGCCAGAAATAATCAATCAATAGTCCTTGGAGGCTGACACCGAGTATTGCCACGCGCATTTACCAAGGACTTAGCCACATCACGTTGCCAATCACCTGCCGCAGATACCCTCAAACTCAAACGGATAACCTCTCGGTGGTCGATTGGGCAATCATCAACATACAATCTGTAGTCACCACAATTGGAGCGCTGGCTATCGTCATTCAATGCACAATTTAGAAAATCTTATCTTTGCCCTGTGCCATTCTATTCACAGGGACCAAAATTCAATAAGCAACGGTCAAAATCCTATCTTTGACTCACTTCATTCCATACTCAGAATGGAATATCCTATCTCCGACCCTCATCGTTCCAGCCTCAGAGTAGAAAATCTTATGACTGACCCTCATCATTCTCTGCAAATCATAAGAAATTCTTTACACAGTATGGAAACTTCTATTCCTGACCCTCATCGTTCCATACTCAAAGTAGAAAATCTTAGGATCGACCCTCATCGTTCCAGCCGAACTATAAGAAATCCTGAGTACGGTATAGACAATCCTTGACCTGAGCTTCATAGTTCGATCGTGAGAACGACTCATCACTCAACTTTGCAACTATCGCTGAATCAATCGCGAACATGCGATCGCATGCTCGCGAAATCAAAGCAGCGCCTTTACTGCATCGAATGCAGACCAAACAGATTACCTTCGGTGTCAACCACTAACGAGATAAAACCATATTCACCAATGGACATCTTGGCTTCCCGAATTTGTCCCCCAAACTCTTTCACTCTGGCTTCTTCAACTGCACAGTCATTGCAACTGAAATAAACGAGCGTACTGTTGCCACCGGAGGGAACTCCAGGCATTTTGACTAATGCACCGGATGCACCGGGTGCACCCATGTCACCTTGATTCATGGGAAACGTCCACATCTCAATGTCTGGATTACCCAGTTTTTCTAATGTGAGTTGAAAGGTGGACTCATAGAAAGCTTTGGCGCGATCCATGTCTTGCACATAGATCTCAAACCAAACTACAGGATTGTTTTTCATGACTTTTCTCTGTTGTGTTAGTTCTGTTCAGGGGTGTCAATCTCATCACACGAACTCAACTTTATTGCTTCACTTGACGGGTGCCAATGTCAAGCAATTTTTTGCACAGCTTATTGAAAATGCAAGGCAGCACAGTTTCTTTGGGCATCTTCCAACTCAGCAACGCCACCCCGTTCTACGATCGATCTTTTGGGAGTTTGTTTTGGGATATTAAGTATTGCCCCTTTTTGAATTGGGCTTGGACAAACGAGCATCCAGGATGCTTGAGTATCCTCTTCGTCTTCTCCTGGAATCAAAGCAATATTAGTACATTTGCTCTATTTATTCAATCCCTAGCTGGAATTCATTTTTACAGTTTCAACCAGCCAAACACCTCGCCAACCGTGAGTTGCAGATCCACCACTAGCTTAGGAACCGGTAATTTTTCCTCGCTGTCCTGGAGTAGCTCAGGTTGTTGTCCTGGGGGGAAAATCAGCAAGGATTTCTCCTCTGGATCAATCAGCCAACCCATCTGAGTTCCCTGCTTCAAACAATGCAGAATATTACCAGCGACTTTTGTCAGGCTTTGTTCTGGAGATAGAATCTCAATCGTCCAATCGGGATAGAGCGGAAACACATTGGTGATGTCTCCATTCTCATCGACTGGAATTCGTTCCCAGGCAAACACCGCAATATCGGGAACGATCGACCTTCCGCCAAAAGTACATCGCAATTCTGGAAAAGCACAGGCAACTTTCTGCCTTTTAACCGCAGCGTTAATGGCTGTGGTCAACTCACCCTGAATAATACTGTGCTTTCCCTGTGGAATTGGCTTTTGAACTACCTGTCCGTTGATGTATTCACTAGCTGGTTTCGTTTCGGGCAAACGCAAAAATGCCTCCAGGGTCAGGGTTCTTTCTGGGACTTGTACCATCTGCAATATCCCTCTCGCTCAGAGTCACATCGGGTAGTGCTTCAAAGGTGTTGTTGGTATTTTTGAAAGCTTTGCTCAGCAAAGCTTTCAAAAATACCAACAACATGTCTAAAACATAACCGTCACATCGCTGCGTTTAGAAAGGGCTTTTCTCATCCATTGACGAGCGATGCCCTATTCTAGCGCGGGTGTATCTCGCGATTGAGCATCGTCAGGGGATGGCGTATAACAAAATTATTCGATCGCACCCATCCGGCAAAAGAAAGCAGTATCTTGGCTAGAGAGTTGATTAGAACCCGCCACCATGTCTCAGCCCACGATCGAATCCATCCTGCACGAAAACCGTCTCTTCCCGCCCTCTGCCGAATTTTCTCAAAAGGCGCATATCAAGAGTTTGGCAGAGTATCAGCAGTTCTACGATCGCGCCAAAGCCGATCCTGAAACCTTTTGGGCAGAACTGGCAGGCAAAGAACTGCACTGGTTTCAAAAGTGGGACACAGTATTGGACTGGCAACCGCCCTTTGCCAAATGGTTTGTCAATGGCAAGATCAATATTTCCTACAACTGTCTAGATCGACACCTGACCACTTGGCGACGCAACAAAGCTGCCCTGATCTGGGAAGGCGAACCGGGAGATTCGCGCACCCTCACCTATGCTCAACTGCATCGTGAAGTCTGCCAGTTTGCCAATGCCTTGAAGCATCTGGGTGTCCAAAAGGGCGATCGGGTTGGCATCTACATGCCCATGATTCCCGAAGCCGCGATCGCCATGCTGGCTTGTGCCCGCATTGGCGCGGCGCATTCGGTTGTGTTTGGGGGCTTTAGTGCCGAAGCATTGCGCGATCGGTTGATTGATGCCCAGGCCAAACTGGTGATCACTGCTGATGGTGGCTGGCGCAAAGATGTAATTGTGCCGCTCAAACCCCAGGTAGACAAAGCTCTGGCAGATGGCAGCGCCCCCAGTGTAGACAAGGTGCTGGTGGTGAAACGCACAGCGCAGGAAGTGACCATGCAGGACGATCGAGATTACTGGTGGCACGATCTGCAATCCCAAGTCTCCGCCGATTGTCCCGCTGAACCCATGGACAGCGAAGATATGCTGTTTGTGCTCTATACCTCCGGCAGTACCGGCAAACCTAAGGGGGTAGTTCACACGACAGGCGGCTACAATCTCTATACCCACATGACCACTCAGTGGATCTTTGATCTGCAAGACACCGATGTTTACTGGTGTACTGCCGATGTGGGTTGGATTACCGGACATAGCTACATCGTCTACGGTCCCCTGTCGAATGGGGCAACCACCGTCATGTACGAAGGTGCACCCCGTGCCTCCAACCCCGGTTGTTTCTGGGATGTAATTGAAAAGCATGGGGTCAATATTTTTTACACGGCACCAACCGCAATCCGTGCCTTTATCAAAATGGGCGATGAGCACCCTAATGCCCGCAATCTGTCTTCTCTGCGCTTGTTGGGCACTGTGGGTGAACCGATTAACCCGGAAGCCTGGATGTGGTATCACAAGATTATTGGAGGCGAACGCTGCCCGATCGTCGATACCTGGTGGCAAACCGAAACAGGCGGCATTATGATCACGGCGCTCCCCGGTGCGATTCCGACTAAACCGGGGTCGGCGACTCTACCGTTCCCTGGCATCCTGGCAGATGTGGTGGATCTGGACGGCAATTCTGTGCCTGCTAATGAAGGTGGCTACCTGGCAGTGCGCTATCCCTGGCCCGGCATGATGCGAACCGTTTACGGCGACCCCGATCGCTTCCGTCGCACTTACTGGGAACACATTCCCCCCCACGATGGCAAATACACCTACTTTGCTGGCGATGGTGCCCGTCAAGATCAGGATGGTTACTATTGGGTGATGGGTCGGGTGGATGATGTGATTAACGTTGCCGGACATCGTCTGGGCACCATGGAAATTGAGTCGGCATTGGTGTCGCATCCCTCAGTCGCAGAGGCAGCGGTGGTGGGCAAGCCGGATGAAGTGAAAGGGCAGGAGATTGTGGCGTTTGTCACGCTGGAAGGCAACTATACCCCCAGTGATGAACTCAACAAAGAGTTGAGACAGCATGTGGTGAAAGAGATTGGCGCGATCGCCCGTCCCGGTGAGATTCGCTTTGCCGACGCCTTACCCAAAACGCGATCGGGTAAGATTATGCGGCGGTTGTTACGCGCTCTTGCCAGCGGTGAGGAAGTTTCGGGGGATACTTCAACGTTAGAGGATCGCGGGGTGTTGGAAAAGCTGCGGGAAGGTTCGTAGGTTAAGCGTCTAGTGGCGCGATCGAACAATGCCTGTTACGAGACATGAGTTGCCTGTTGAAAGACCTCATCTGCTGCGAGGTAAAGTTACTTGGGGCTGGTGAGGTCTTATCGCCTGCGTTTGCGATCGTCTATACCACAAACAAAGTTGCGGTTTGTGGTGGTGCAAAGTTCTCGGCAACTGCTGACTAAAAACGTTCGGCGGCTATCCCATTTTCGGAGGTACAAATGACACAGCAACTTCGTAGAACCTTAATCACGGGCTCAGCGATGTTCGGCATATGGGACAGACACTACTTCGAGAGTGTTGTTGACTACGATACCTGGTCGAATGAACTGCTTGACGATGACGATATCGAGCGTCATGTCACTGGGGGGCACTTTGTTCCCATAACGAACTATTCGGATGGGGCTTTCGATTTCGAAGTGCGCATAGGCGACACCGGGAATCCATGCGAACTCAGCGATCGCGAGCGGGAGTATCTGACGGAATCATCAGATCCGTACCTCTTTCGGGCTGTGGGAGAACTCAACATCAGCGGTATAGAGTTCGTATCGGCTACGCTTGACAGTAACGTTGGCACTCTGGAGATAGACGCCGGAACATACACTGTTACGGTTCATCAAATAGCGTGGGATGAGGAGCCGGGGGCTGTGGATGAAGAGGGGAATCCTTCCGCAGATGCGCTTCCAGACTTCCTCATTATCGTCAACCCGAGTGACGGTAATGGAGCGCCGGATCTGTGAGAATTGCTCGCACGAGAGGCGGTAGTGCAAACAGTCGGTAACGTTGGTACGATAAGCCACGAGGTGGCGCCTTCCAGTTGTTCCCGCTAGTAGAATGATTGCCAACGAATAGATGAGGTTTAAGGAGCATAGTCATAGCTGCGTTTAAGCACATGGAGTTTTTGATTACAACAATGGAGATTGCGGCATCAAACCTCATCGTTCCACAAAACACGATTGCCCATTGAAACCATTCAGATTCAGAGGACGCCCCAACCTTGATCGCAACTTGCCCATGCCAGATCAGGATTGGGATGATGAGTTTCCTGCGTCAATCGACTCTACGGTGAGGGGCGTTGGTGTAGCCTGTGCAAAGCACGTATCGCGCTTATTGGGGGCTGTAAAGCTTAACGGTATAGCTCCGCTAAAGCAATCGCGCAATGTACCGAAGTATTGTTGATGATGGTGCGTTTGCTTGCCAGCAACGCACCCTACAAAAGAGAGGAGCGATCTACTTTCCCCCTAGGGAAGCATTCTACAGCGGCTTAACTTTTCCTGTTACTCTTGTAAACTTGATGCCATAAGAAGTGAAGGAATTTGCATCTAAAATAGTTAAATTTTGTCCAGCGATTTTACGAATTCTCTGTCAAGGGTTAAAAAACTTCTCTCCTGGTTATAAAGCTTCAGCTTTGTCATCTCTCCGTGGCAGCTCCAGTTTCCTTGTTGGGATTAGGAAGCTGGAGCTGACAGTAGGCGTTGCAAGCCGATCTCACTAGCCTGAGCAGAATATGGATCACGTTCATGGGGATTGGGTTTTTTAGTGTTGGTCTGACCGATGGTAAGTGCGATCGCGCTTCAGAAAGGCGATCTTGCCAATCCAATTCAGCTAAGACTACGTATTTTCTTTGAGAAAAAATGCTGTGGTCTTTAAGATGAGATCGAATGTGTCCTTTTGTCGTGACTGTGACAACCTCATGCTTGAGACCCCTCGCCCACAGGTGGATAATGCGATCGCGGCTCTCAGCGATCGCAAAAATGACTGGTTAACGATCGGGATTCCAGAACGCATTGCCTACCTGCGCGACTGTCTGGCAGGCGTCAAAGCGATCGCAGAAGACTGGGTCAAGGCTGCCTGTGCTGCCAAAGGCATCGCCCCCGATGCACCGCTGGCAGGGGAGGAGTGGATCGCGGGTCCGGTGGCAACCCTTTGGAATTTGAGATTGTTGATCAAAACGCTGGTCGCCGACGGGCAGCCTACTCCGGTAGCAGTGGAGCAAAAAGCCAATCACCAGACAGTAGTCCAGATTTTTCCCGATAATCTCATGGATCGACTGCTGTTCCTGGGCTTTAGGGGCGAAATTTGGCTGGAACCGGGCAAGCCCGCCACTCAGGGGTTGGTCTACCGCCAGCGCCCCAGCGAAGGCAAATTGGCATTGATATTGGGTGCGGGGAATGTGTCTTCGATCGCCCCTGCTGACACGCTTTACAAGCTCTTTGCCGAAGATCAGGTGGTGCTCTTAAAAATGAACCCCGTGAATGAATACATGGGGGCATTGTTAGAACAGGCATTTGCGCCTTTGATTACTGATGGATTTCTGAACATCGTCTATGGCGGCGCAGAGTTGGGCAGTTATCTTTGCCAGCATCCTGACATTGAGTCGATTCATATCACTGGGTCGCACCATACTCACGACGCGATCGTCTGGGGCAGTCCCTCAGCAGAGCAGCAACAGCGTCAAACAGACCACACGCCCCGCTTGACCAAACCCATTTCTTCAGAATTGGGCTGTGTCACGCCAATTTTAGTCGTTCCCGGTAACTGGTCTAAAGCAGATATGACTTTCCAGGCGCGCCATATTGCTGGGATGGTGGCACATAATGCCAGCTTCAACTGTGTCGCGGCAAAGGTGGTGGTCACGGCTAAAGGCTGGCATCAACGGGAAGAATTTTTGCAACAACTCTACCAACAATTAGCAAAAACACCATCGCGTCAGGCATATTATCCGGGGGCGCAGCAACGCTATCAAGCTTTTTTAGACCGCTATCCCCAAGCAAACCCGCTGGCAGAGCGCACGGAAACGATCGTTCCCTGGACTATGATTCCTGATGTACCGCCTGCTGCCGATGAGTATGCGCTGCAAACCGAAGCCTTTTGCGGAGTGCTAGCCGAAGTGAGCTTAGAGGCAGAAAATGCGAAAAGCTTTCTGGCACAAGCAACGGAGTTTGTGAATCAGCACGTTTGGGGGAACTTATCTTGTATTTTGCTGGTGGACCCGACCACGCAACGACGGGTTGCTGCCGAGTTGCAAACCGCGATCGCTCAACTCCGCTATGGTGTGATTGGAGTCAATACCTGGACAGGCGCTGTATATCTGATGGGCGCTGCCCCCTGGGGCGCATTTCCTGGCAATTCGCTGGACAATATCCAATCGGGGGTAGGTGTGGTGCACAACACCTATTTGTTTGAACATCCCCAAAAAGTGGTGGTCTATGCTCCTTTTCACATCATTCCGACCCCGGTTTGGTTTGCCGATCACAAAAATTTGCTGCAACTTGCCCAGCGATTTGCTTTACTGCAAGCGGCACCAGATTTGGGTAAGTTTATCCGGGTAGTTGTGGCGGCTTTCAAGGGATAGGGGAAGCAATGACAGTATCTTTTGGGTTTCTTTGGCTGGTCTCGCTCCTGTTAAGTGGTGTTGCGTTGTTCTTGAGTATCTGGATTGTGATTCCGGCTCCAACCCTCTCCCTGCTGCCATTGGGGGTGGGTGCGCCGGAAGTGAGTCCCTGGTTATTGGTGCTGAATACGATCGCGGCAATCTCTGCCCTGCCTGGCATTCGTAGAACCGCCTGGTTCCGTTTTCCACTGAGTCTGGCATTGATTGGGATATTGGTGAGTAGTCTGCCGTTGCTCCAGTTTTCGGCAACCAACCAACGGTTTGCGACAGCAATGCAGCAAGCCCTGGGAGCCAATTCTCTGGCAAAGCTGCCAATCGACTTACAGGCAAAGTGGCGGACTCAGCCGTTGATTTTGCGGGATGTGTTTCGGGGGATTGCAGTTCCGTCAGTTCGGCAAACGGGAGCAATTCAATTTGCCCAACCGGATGGAGTGCCACTGAAGCTGATCGTCTACCGTCCGCTTCCGGTGGGGCACTATCCGACCATCGTCTCGATTTATGGAGGGGCATGGCGATCGGGCAATCCCCAACAAAATGCCGAATTTAACCGCTACATTGCAGCCCAGGGCTATACCGTCGTGGCGATCGACTATCGCCACGCACCCCACTATCCCTTTCCCGCCCATTTAGAAGATGTCCGAACGGCGCTGGCATTTATCCGCCAACATGCTCAGGAGTACGAAATCGATGTCGATCGCATGGCATTGATGGGGCGATCGGCGGGGGCACATCTGGCAATGCTGACAGCTTACCAACCAGATGCCCCCCCGCTGCGGGCGGTGGTCAATTACTACGGTCCGGTGGATTTGTTGCAAGGCTACTATGATCTGCCAAAGCCCGACCCCATCAATAGTCGGAAGGTTCTGCGGGCTTTCTTAGGAGGCACCCCAGAGCAAAAGCCTGATCTGTACCAACAGGCTTCGCCCATCCATTACGTGACCCATCCCTTACCGCCAACGCTGTTGGTCTATGCTGGACATGATCACCTGGTCCAGGCAAAATTTGGCAGAGCACTCTATCAACGGTTGCGATCGGTCAACAGTCTCGCTGTTTCGCTCGAAATTCCCTGGGCAGAGCACGCTTTCGATAGTGTGTTTAACGGCATCAGCAACCAACTGGCACTCTACTACACGGAACGGTTTCTCGCCTGGGCACTCAAGTCTTGAAGCCCTATCCCGATCGTTCCGCGCTAGCGTTCGCCTGAACATTTGTACAATAAAATCAGCCTGTGTGGGTAGCTTCCAATGACTTCTACCCATTTCGTTCCCTCTGCCAATCCTCACCTTTCCCTGCCAGACCACACCCAACTGCCAGAGTCCAATGGTACGTTTGCGAAAAATTTTCAGGAGCATCCTCAAAGCCTCTTACTGACGGATTCAATTCAACCTGTTTTGCAACAACTGCATTTCGATGGACAGTTCTGCATCGGTCAAGACTCTGGCATCTACTGGCGCAGTATCCCCTGACGCCAATGGGGGTGGAGTTGGGGATCTGGCAAGGATGTTTTCAGAATTTGGAGCGACCCTGGCTGCGCTGGTGGGACTTGCATGGCAACCTGCTGCTTTGTGGCGAAGAACGAGCGGAACAAGAATATCAACGCGCCGAACGAGAACACCAACGTGCCGAACGAGAACGCCAGCGAGCCGATCGGTTGGCAGAGTATTTGAGATCCCAAGGCATTGATCCTGATACCTTACCGTTACGGTTCCCCTAAAGGCCCACGGTGTTGAAGCGGTTCTCTGACTGCCACACGCCTCCAACCGATGTGAGTAAAGTATGCCATTTTTGGGGGTCTGTACCTGAATGGGGCTTAACCCAGTGTGGCAACAGCAGCTCTGGACGATCGGCACAGGGCTGAGCGGGAGATTGTTCAGCAGATTGGAACCGTAGCCGCAAATACCGTCTAATATATTCTGGTTAAGTCCATCGTATGACGCTGCACAGACGACGATTCTCAGCCCGTTCCTTACAGTGATTCAGCTATGATTCAGATTACGTCTTTCCCCAGCCAAGTTAAAACTGAAGAATTTTTAACCATCACAGGTACGGCTTCCGGCTACGAAGGGAAACCCCTAACACTGACATTTGAAAATAACTATCAGTTAGGGGCAGGCGCAGTGCAAAGCACTGGTACTTGGAGTTTGCAGTTTCGTTTCACTCAAGCAGGCACTCGCCGTCTCGTCTTTTCAGTCAAAGATAATCAGGGCAATATCATCCGCAGTCAACCGATTACGATTACGGTGGTCGCTGCCCCACCTGCCAAGATTGAAGCCACGACTTTTCCCAACCAAATCCGCACGGATGAGCTGTTAACGATCTCGGGTACTGCCAATGGGTTTGAAGGCAAGGCGCTGACGCTGATTGTGGACGATCGCTTCCGCAGCAGTGCAGGTGTAGTCGCACCCAATGGTCTCTGGAATGTGCAGTTTCGCTTTACGCAAGCAGGCGCACGGCAGTTGGTGCTCGCCGCCAATGATGCCCTCGGCAAAGAGGTGCGGAGTCAACCGTTTACGATTACGGTAGTGGCAACTCCGGTCGCGAATGTGCAGATTACCAAATTCCCGCCTGAGGTGAAAGTTCGCGAGGAATTTAATCTTCAGGGCACTTCCAGCGGACTGACCGGGAAGTCTGTGGTGTTGACGATCGACAATCAATTCAAAACCAATATTGGCGCCATTGCGGCTGATGGCTCGTGGCAAACGACTTTCCAATTTTTGCAACCGGGGACGCGACGATTGACCGCGACGATCGATAATCCCCCCAGCAACCCAGTTATTAGCAATACGGTGACTATCAATGTGGTCGCCACCTCTTCGCAACTGACTATCACCCCACCCACTCAACCAATTCGGGCAGGAGAAAAATTTGTTTTAGAAGGAGAAGCCAAAGAGTTTGCAGAAGGGCGACAACTGATCGTCCAGACAGATGGGCAGTATGTTTTGGCGCGTCCGATCGTAGCAAATCAACGCTGGCAAGCTGAAATCTTTTTCAATCAAAGTGGCAAGCGGTTGGTGGAGGTGGTCGCATCGGATCAGGAAAAAGTGCAGATTGAACTAGATGTTCAAGCCTCCCAAACCAATACGCAATTGGAAATTTTGCCGTATACGGTCTGGACTTCCGTTCCGACTCCGGCGTCAATTCCCGATCTAGTCAACCCCAAGCGAGTGACCCTGCACCACACGGTGATTGCAATGTTACCCGCAAATGCAACTCAGGCGCAGGAAATTGAACGAATGCGGCTGATTCTCGATATCCATTTGAATAGCAGTAAGTTCGCCGATATTGGCTATCACTACATTGTCATGCCCAGTGGCAGAGTCTATGAGGGACGCTCCAGCCAAAAAGCAGGTGCCCATGATTTGATTAATGATGGTTTTGGGGTGGCAGTGGATGGAAATTTTGAAAGTTCACTGCGGTTAACTCAAAAACAGTTTGATACCGTGGTGGCGCTGTGTGCGTTGCTGTTCAAACGCATGGGTCTCAATGATCCCGTGACTCCTGTGAGTACCACTACTTATAGTTTTGGGACGCAGCAATTACCGAGAATTTTGGGTCATCGCGATCGCTATACCACGGCTTGTCCTGGCTCGATTTACGATCGATTGCCCGAAATTCGTCAAGCGGTCAAAGCGCAGTTATCGTAAGTGACGGTTTACCTCAACTGAGATGCATTCTACTCAGTGGGCGCAGGCTTAGTCGGACGGCGACGAGAGCGTTTCCAAACAGCCCGTTCGGCTTTGTCTCGTTCGTAGGCAATCAGGCGACCGTAATAGTCGTGTCGGCTCAGGTTCATCGATAAGAAAACATGCTTGCGGATATTGCCAAACCCTTTGCGGGTAAAAAAATTGACCGCAGGAATATTTTCTGGGTCAGTGTCCACCATCATGAACCGTGCCCCATCTTCAATCATGCGTTCGACTAAGCGATCGACCAGTTTATCGCCCACGCCACGTCGCTGACAATGGGGACTGATTCCCAACCAAATGATGTAGCCGTAGACCCAAGAAGCTTTAGTAATGGTTGTGCCAAGAATAAAGCCTGCTAACTGTTCATCTATCTCTGCAACCAGGCAATATTCTGGATCGGTATTGTAGAGTCCGATGACTTCCCACTGATCCCAGGTGCGATAAATATAGGGATACAGATCGCTGGTAAAGAGCGATTCTCCTAAATGGTAGACAGTCGCCAGATCGTCAATTTCCATATCGCGAATATTGACATGGAGGGAGGCGGGAGTCTCAGGTGAGAGTAGGTCGTCGGTCATATCCCTGAAATGCTATTGTCCCAAGCGCAGTTGGTTAGGTGGTAGATATTTATTGATATTTTTGAATATCACCAGCACAGTTTTGGGGTTGCGCTCGACGATCACAATTAGCGACCTGGACGGGGAAAGGTGGGCAATTCAACGGCGGCAAGAGACTTGAGCTTTTTCGAAGAACGGAATGGGTAAACCAAGGGGGAAGGTCCCGGTGCGGCGAGGGTCGCGGTATTGGAGGTTGCCATTGGCTGCTCGAAGTCGCTAGCGTTGGCGTGAGAAGACTTGTTGGGGGAGAGGGTAATGAAGGGAGACGCAGTGGGTCGATCAGGGGGCGGCACCGTGATTGAGGACTCGATCGGATGGAGCACCTGCCGGAATAGATTCAGTACTTCGGTTGAGCGATATTTCAGCTTTTCTGAAGCAGCAGGTCGGCTGGTGTCTGATTCATCCCGGTCGTTATCTTCGGAGTCCCCCCAATCCTCATCGCTTGAAAGACTAGTATCTGTGTCGGCAACCCAGTTTGTCGAATTGACAGAAGTTTCATCCCAGGCGTTTACTTCGAGATTGACCTCAGTCGGTGCGATAGGGGCTGAGCCGTCCTGCTTCAGTGCCGTTGATTCTGGAAAAACGGGTGTAAGAGTAGCAGGAGACAATGCTGCTGCTGCAAGTTCTGCGGAAGTAAAGTCTGCTTGAACCAGTCTATCCATATCCTGAGTCGCTGGCTCAGAGGGGTCGGGTGCGGAGGCGGTTTGAGGAGTGACTTCTGCGGTGGTCTCCGTAGGAAAGCCAATTAACCGAGCCAAATCTTCCCAAAGGCTATCTTCTTGGGAACCGGATTCGGACATGAGGGACTGCACAACCTTGTCGATTTGGCGTTCCAGCGCAGGGGTAAAGATCGGTAAATGCTCTAAGTTTTGCTGGCTCAGAGATTCGACGATCGCTGCCTGGCTCGATGCCTCCTGCGAATCTACCGTCTCAGGGCTGTCTTCTACCGCGACCAGATCAGCCTCTTCTGCCAAAGTGGAAGGGGAGGGAACGATCGTCAGCATTGGAGGGGTGGAAGCAGGAGCGAATGACTGATCCGAGGTTTCGCGATCGTCGTCCCAGGGATCGCTGCCTGAGAATGCACTCTGGGTTACCGGCGACTCTTCAGAAGCCACAGGGTTCAGCGATGCCGCGGTTGCCCAGCGAGCACGCAATTTATTAAACGTAGGCACTGCAAGACCGGGCTGCGCACTCCAGGGTTGCACGGGCTGGGCTTTGGACGTCAGTCGTTGCACTGCTGAGTCGTTGAGGGGTTGAGAGGCAGACTCAACCGAATCCGCCAAGTTAGAAACCCACTCATCGGTTAAGGGCATTTCCAGACATTGCTCCAGCGCCGCTTTGTACTGCAAAGTTTGACGCTGTTGCCGATGCAGGCGCGAGCGCAAATCTCGACAGGTACTTTCGGCTTGCATTAAAAGCTGAACTTGTTCGTGATGGCGTTGTTGGGTCAGGGCGCACTCTCGCTCCAGTTGAGCCACCCGTTCCTGGCTGCTATCCAGTTGAGCTGTTAAGGTATCAATGAGGCTCTGCTGTTGCTGGACTGCCTGCTGAGAGGCTACCAATTCCTGGAGTAAGCCGCTGAGCTGTGCTTGCAAAGCTTCTACAACCTGTGAGTCGTCCACAGATTGGGAATGCTGGACTAGTAAGGCTTCCTTATGTTGAATCAGAGCAACTTTCTGATCCAACTCATGCTGTTGTAAGGCGATCGCCTCTTCTAACTCAGCAATGCGCTGCTGCAACGCTGCATTCCGCTGATGCAACTCTGTAATCACGGCAAGCAAGGTGGGGGTTTCCATGGGAGGCGCTTCCTCATTTGATGGCTGACGCTGAAAAGAATCACTGTCAAATTCAGATTCCTGACCCGGAATCGCATCAATTGAAAGGGTATTCGGGAAATTCACCGTTTGCCAATCCGCCTCTGCATTAGCAGACTCCACCAACAGTGTGGTCCGATCTAGGGGTGGAAACTCGGCTGGCTGGAATGGTACGATCGGCGACCTGGGCAGATCCATTTCGTGACTGGAAGTGACAGCTTCACTCATGACAGCAATCCTGCAAACGAAGACCCCTTACCCAGCAGGCAAGATGCAGTCCATGATATACCCATGTGCTCTGTTTGCAGTGAAATTCATAAAAACTAACGTAATCTCTAAAACCGCTCTGAATAAAGATGTCCACCTCTTAGTTGGACAACAGGATGGTTAGATAGGCGAATCAAACTAGCATCATGAGTGGTCACAATCACAGTAATCCCGATCGAATTGAGCTTTTTAAGAATTTTGATCACCTGCCAGGAATTATCAGGGTCGAGGTTGCCAGTGGGTTCATCCGCCAGCAAAATCGGCGGGGTTCCCACAATGGCACGGGCAATGCTCACCCGTTGCTGTTCTCCACCCGATAATTCATCGGGAAAACAATCTGCTTTATGTTGTAGCCCAACCATCTTAAGAGCAGGTTGTAGGCGACGATAAATTTCTTTCCGGGCAAACCCCTGTGCCCAAAGAACAAAGGCGACGTTTTCGGAAACCGTGCGACGAGGAATTAATTTGTAATCCTGAAAGACAATACCAATCCGCCGTCGCAATAAAGAGAGTCGATCGCCCCTCAACTCGGTGAGCGGCTGATTGTCTACAATAACTTCTCCTTGAGAAGGCTGCTCTTCACCATATAACAATTTCAGTAAAGTCGATTTGCCAGAGCCAGAGGGACCCGTGATGAAGAGAAAACTGCCTCGCCGAATCGATAGATTGACATTGACCAGCGCTCGACTGCCGTTCCGGTAAATCTTGCTCACATCCTGCAGTCGGATAATCGGATCCACGATCGGGGACGCTGCTTCAGAAGGCGTTGCTGCCGCATTCGGGATTGAAAACGTACTCACTGGAGGGATAGGGGAACTCACGGCACTGTCGGAAGTGCCAGATGGATGACTTGAAAACTGACCTTTTAAACCCTGAACCATGGAGCGAAGATGGTGAAGAAAGTGAAATCAGCCTGAGATCAACTCAGTTCAAGCAGAGTTATCGCCCCATCATAGCTGATGGAGTTTAGATTCTCCGATCGTCTTCTTAAGACAACCAATACACCAGCGATCGCCAAACAAACTTCGGTAATGCCAGCATCCGCCGCCAGCGCCAGGGTTCTTGATAAAGCCGGTAGACCCACTCCAAATGGTTATCGCGTAGCCAACCTGGTGCACGAGTTTTCACCCCTGCCCAAATATCAAAACTGCCGCCTACGCCAATCCAGACAGCATTGGGGCAAAGCGATCGATGGTCGGCAATCCATAACTCTTGTCGGGGGACGCCCAAACCAACCAAAATGAGCGGCGGCAGCTGGGTTTTCAGGGTTTGCTCAAACGCCTGCTGCTCTTCTCCAGAAATATAGCCATGCTGAGTGGAGATCGTCAGTTCTGGCAACTGTTTCTGCCACAGTTCGGCGGCAGTTTGCGCCACACCAGGCGCTCCCCCATAAAAGAAAACGGAGCGCCGCTCCTCTAACTTGGCTAACTGTTGGAGCAGGGATTCTGCCAGTTCGATGCCTGGACAACGCTGTACCCGTTTTCCCTGTACCTTCAGATACAGCACGACGCCAGCCCCATCTGGAATGATCAATTCTGCCTGACGAATCACTTGGGCAAGTGCTGCGTTTTGTTCTGCCTGCATGGTCATCTCAGCATTGAGGGTCACCACATGACAGCCTTTACCCTGAGCCACAGCATTGACCAACCAGCCAGTGTAATCGTCTAACAGATGAATTGGAAAGCCCAACACCGAGGAAGTTTTGGGCGTTTTTGGTACAACCTGCTCTTGCACAACTGTTTTTCTCTTGCAATCTGGAACGGACTCAGGAGCTAGATTTTACCGTATCTCTAGCCCCGATCGCTACCAGTTCCCGTTCCCCCAACCACCAAATTATCCCGGTGAATTACCGTCTCGGCGCCAACATAGCCCAAAATGCGAGCAATTTCCTCCGATTGGTGTCCTCGAATTTGTTGGAGTTCCTGGCTATTGTAATTGACCAATCCTCTGGCAATTTCGTGTCCATCGCGATCGCAAACCAGGACAGCGTTCTGATGGTGAAATTCTCCCTCGACGGCGAGAATCCCTGCTGCCAACAAGGATTTGCCTAACTTCCGAATTGCCTGAACAGCGCCTTCGTCCAAATAGATCTTGCCCGCAGGGACTAACCCGTGGGCAATCCAACGCTTGCGAGCGCTGAGCGGACGGGGTTGCGGCGCAAACTGCGTGCCAATCGATTCTCCCTGCAAAATCTTTTCTAGATTGTCAGGTGCCCTGCCCTCTGTAATCACCGTGCGAACTCCCGCACCTGTGGCAATTTGAGCGGCGGCAATTTTGGTCACCATCCCCCCTGTCCCCCAACCCGAACCGCGACCTGTCGTGTTGATCTGGAGTTTGCTCAACTGATCCATCTGATTAACCAAGATGATAGGTTGAGCATCGGGATGACTGCGCGGGTCAGCAGAATAGAGCCGATCGACATCTGTGAGGAGAAAGAGCCAGTCGGCTTCCAGCAAACTGGCAACCAATGCCGAGAGCGTATCATTGTCGCCAAATCGTAATTCATCAACCGCAACCGTATCGTTCTCATTCACGATCGGAATTACCCCTAATCGAAGCAATTCCTGGAAAGTCTGATAAGCATTGAGGTAGCGGCTGCGCTGAACCAAATCGTCGCGCGTCAAAAGCACCTGGGCGATTGGCTGCTCTAATGAGGTAAAAAAATCATCATAAATCCGCATCAGCCGTCCTTGCCCAACTGCTGCCACTGCTTGCTTGACTGCGATCGAGCGGGGACGCTCGGTTAAGCCAAGCCGTGCACACCCAACTCCAACCGCGCCAGAAGACACTAGCACCACCCGATGACCTTGGCGACGAAGATGGCAGAGGGTTTCTACCAAGGTCGCGATCGTGGAAAGTGCCAACCGTCCTGCGGAGGGTTGGGTCAGACTAGAAGTCCCAATTTTGATAACAAGAGTTTGCGGCTGAATCATATATCACCCATGACGACCATCCTAATGATCACCCTGTCTCGAGTGATCTTCACCCCACCAAGATTGATCTTTCTCCCACAAAGCAGTAGAGCGCCAGTTCCCCTATTGATGGGGGCTGACGCTCTACGCATGTATTCAAAGTGATTCATGTTTAGGGTCTTTATATTGGCTGACCCCATTTGATTCTTTTATTAGAATGCCAGGGATTTTTAATGAGTCAGTGTTTCCTAATGTTTTCTTTAGATTTCTTTCTTTATCTTTTTGTCATGGTCAGTGAATTTATGTTGCGTTGCTGTAACAGAGGCTCCCAGGACGCTCGATATCCAAACTTCAAGCGATCGTACCGGGTAGCGACGAACCATTTCTGTGGGATCAACCATTGGTTCAACCAAAACTGTAAACATGCCCAGACGATTGCCTGCTAGCACATCGGTAAAAAGCCGATCGCCAACCATCCCGACCTGTTCCACTGGCAGATTCATCGCAGCCAAGGCTTTTCGGAGCTTGCGTCGCGAAGGTTTGCCTGCGCTAGCCAAGTAGGGCAGGTTCAGAGACTGAGCAATGCGACCGATGCGATGATCACTAATATTATTGCTAACCAACCACAACGTGGCGACCTGCCTCACCTGCTCAACCCAAGGCAGCAATTCTTCAGATGCCTCAGCCGTGGTAATTGGCACCAGCGTTTCGTCCACATCCAAAATCAACCCTTTTAAACGGTTTTGCTGCACAATTTCTGGAGTCAGACTCAAAATTGTGTCTCCCAGAATCAAGTCAGGCTGTAAAAGTTTGCCCAGAACCATAAAAAAAATATGTGAATGCCACTTGGAAATTTCAGATCTTTTTGGATTTTATTACTATCGCTAGAAAAATTCGGCAAAACGAAAGTGCAAAACCAGACAAGACACAACCCTATTTTGACACTTCATCCCTGAAACCGATGACAAACAGCAACGAAGCAGACTAAATTCGTCCATCCTGCTCGATACAAATTTGTGGGCATGAGCAACTCAAGGAGAGGGACTGGGAACGGTTGAGGTCGTTTTAGGTTTTCTATGAGCAGAGGAGTGTCCCTGGACTTTGGCTTTAGGCACAGGACTGGGGTGAGGTTTAGCTGGTGCTTTGGCTGCTTTCGACGGCTTGGGGCTCGGCTGAGATTGGCGATCGCGCCCCGCCCGAATGGCATTTTGAGCCGCCTCATGTTCTGCTAAGGTACGACTAAAGATGTGTGTCCCATCATAACGAGCTACAAAGTAAAGGTAGGGCGTCGGTTCGGGCGAAAGGGTGGCTTTTAAGCTAGCGAACCCCGCACTGGCGATCGGTGTGGGGGGTAACCCAACATTGAGATATGTGTTGTAAGCCGAAGGGGTGGTTACCTGTGCCAGCGTTAGCGGGCTGTCTGGGGTCTGCTTTACCCCCAAACCATACTCCACTGTCGGATCTGCACCCAGGGGAATACCTTTTTGCAAACGATGGACAAAAACTCCAGCAATGCGAGGGCGCTCTGAGGAAACCACTGCCTCTTTTTCCACGATGCTTGCCAACGTAACCCACTCTAACAAGCTCAGGGAGGTTTGTTGCTGGTTTTGTCGATAGAGGGGTAGAGCAACTTGTTCAAAGCGTTGCAGCATCAGATCAATCACTTGTTGGGGTGTGGCAGATTGATCCGCCAGTTTGTAAGTATCTGGATAGAGAAAACCCTCCAGATGGGGTAAATTTTCGTCGGGTAACCAAGGATAACGATCACGGGGTATTTTTTGTACTGCTAGTAAAAAATCCTGTGACTTAAAGAACCCTTTTTCCTCAAAATATTGCGCCATTTGACGTAGCGAGTATCCTTCTGGGATGGTAAAACTTACTGTAACTACCTCCCCATTCCAGATTTTGGTTGCGACTTCCGACAAGGATTGCTGTGCCGACAGCTCATACGTACCTGCCTGAAATCCCCCCTGCGGATTTTTCCACATTAGCCAGCGTGCCCACAAATCCCATGCGGTAGCAGAGCGAATCACACCTGAAGTTTGCAAATCTTGCCCAATTTGTCTTGCCGAAGTTCCTTCCGGAATCGCAACTCTGAGTGAGTCAGGGGTTGAGCTAGAGGCACCCAGCGCAAGTTCTTGGGCAGGGGGAGCACTTGCCCACTGCCACCACCGCCAACTCTGCCATCCCAGCCCCCCGAGGATTGCTATCAGCAGGATTGGGTAGATCGACCACTTAGGAACGGATTTGACGATTTTCATGAGAAAACTGACGAAGCAGGCAGCCACCGAAACGATGAGCCTGTTACTGGATTCTGTTCTAGATACATTTTTGCAAAATATTTTTGAAAGCATTGCTCAGCAATACTTTCAAAAATATCAACCGCACTTTTGAAACACAATTCTTCACTGAAATCCTGAAAAAACGAGGGATCTGCCCCAATGGTTTCTGACTTGTTCTCCCTGAAGAACGAAAAGCGATGCACTGAATGAATTACAGCAAAAAGATTAATCTAATGCATCAAACAGTTGGTCTTCTAGCATGGGCAACATTGGCTCCAGCTTTTTAAATTCTTCCTGAGAAAGAAGCTGGGGCTGACCGGAAGCATCGAGTCGAGCAAAGATAAAAAAAGGATCGAGTGGTGTGTAAATTGCGTACTCTTGCTCTTCATGATAGAACCGAGCAAGCAGTTGTAACTCTTCTTCGTATTCTTCATCTTCCAGCTCTTCTTCGTCTTCAAACTCTTCATCATCGACAAAGTCTGGCAATTCCCCCTCGACGGTTAAGGTGACTGCTGTGCGTTTGAGAACCAGGTTTTGTTCTTCTAAAACGACTTTTGCAGTGGGAAAGATTTCATCAATTTCATCGTCATCATCGACCAGGATAGGATCTTCATCTTCCTCATCTTCCCAGGCAAAGATTTCAATCGGGGAGTCGATCGGCAAAAGCAAAACATACTCCTGCTCTTCAACTTCTAGCGTATGTTCGACCGTGCAGGTGAGTGTACGTCCGGCTTCGTCCGTAAGTGTGACAGTGGGGACATCTTCTTCCATTTCATCATCCATTTCTGGATCTTCCCAGTCCCGGTTGAATTCAGCCATCTTAAACCACCTTATGTATCTGCGAGCAGCGTTCTTTTGAAAAGTATCGCCTAGAAAGACACCTTGCAGAACTTTTCAGTGGGTAAATCTAAAGGAAAAAGGGTAAGACTGAGTTAAGCGGCGGGCATTGAACGGCGGAGAGAGATGGCTTTTGAGTTTTACGCTTTCAGGTTGGACTGCCGAAAACAGCTCACTCCTAACATCGCTGTGCTCGTTTTTCATCCAGCCATTGCTGCAAAATGAGCGCGGCAGCTTTGCGATCGATTAAGGCTTTATTGCGCGACGGCGAAATATTTTCTGCGTGGAGGAGTTGTTCTGCTTGAAAGGAGGTCAGACGTTCGTCCACGTATTCCAGTGGCAGTTGCAGGGCATTGGCAATGGCTTTGGCAAATTTTTGTACATGGCGTGCTTGAAACCCAATACTACCGTCCATTGAGTAGGGCAAGCCAACCACGAGGACTTCAACCTGCCGTTCTCGCACAATTTGCTGAATTTCTGCCAGAATTTGTGGAAACGATCGTCGCTCTAGAGTCGTAATCCCGCTGGCAATTAACCCAGTACGGTCGCACCCCGCCACCCCAATTCGCTTTTTACCTACATCTAACCCGATCGCAGATACAAAGGATGTGGCAGGTGACATAAGCAAATAGGGTATCGCACTTTCAGGAGATGGGCTGGTTGGTGTCAGAATGCCGATCCTTGGCGGAGGAAGATGGCTTGCCCAAGGTTGGCTGCGTGTCATCAAGACTGGGTGAGTGTGTAATCGATCGCAACAAGGATATGCGACCAGGGACCGGCTTACGAGCAGGTTGGAAGCCCTGAAGCATATCAGAAAGTTGCAGTCCTTCTAGCGAAGCAGGCTTTGCCTCTCGCAGTTTGTGCCAAACGGAACGGGACATCATCAGGGTGTGAGCGACACGGCTAGCACCGACCCGTCCGAGAAATTCTTCTCGTTCGGGCTGGTAGTCCGAAGAAGCAAGTTGTAAGGACTGGGCCGGCACATCTTGGGTGATGCGCGCCATCTGCGATAACAATTCAGGATAGAGCCATGTATAGGCGGGATGCACGGTCATCTGAGCAACGTGAGGGCGAGAGCCATCGCGACTCAGTCGGACTTGAAAGTAGCCGATCGCAGCCTTCCGCTGAGACTCGAACACATATCCACCCACCACTTCGGTCTGATTCATCCACTGACACAGCCCTCGCACAATCGAACCCAACAGGCTGGTCCTAAAATCTTGGATATGGCGATCAAACACTTGACGCACAAGCGGCGGCATGGCAACGGTGTCCAGTTGATAGAGCAACTGAGCATCGGCATTGCTTACGGGCAGGAGGTTTGGCAAATCGGGTTCTCGTTCTGCCAACTCTTGCAGTAGTTCTGGCGCGATCGACCAATAAGTCATTTGCGCCAAGGGTTGAAAGCCATTTTGTCGATAAAGCGCCAGCAGCGACTTTTCATTCACATCGACTTCCAGCAACCAGGTTCGCGCTTCCCAAATCGCTTCAAAGCAGTAACGCAGCAACTGAGAACCGATATTTTGCGAAGGCGTACAGTTGGGCTGGTCTTGAGCTTGGGACAACACTGCAACGCGATCCACCCGCCAGGTTGTGTGTGTACGGTTAAATGGGGAGATTTGGATTAACCCCCGCACCTGATTCTCTTGCTCAGCGACATAAGCATGAAAAATTTGCCGAAAAGGATTCGGCAGAAAATTCAAAAAACTCAGTAAACTGTACCAGCGACGGATGGGCAAGGGGTTGCTTTGTTCGATCGAGCCGCTAATTTCCTCGGTCAGAAGTGACTCCAAATACAACTGCTCGACCACGTCCAGATCGCGATACTGAACTGAACGAATGGTGGTTGAGGTTGATTGAGGAGATACTGAAGTCATCTTGGTAAAGCGGCATTCCCGCCAGGTTTTTTTAAGTAGGTGTAGTGTAGGTGTTTCCCAGGCTAGCTCGTGCAACTCGCAAACAAACCACGTTAGGAAATCCCGAAACGTTGCCTTTGACTCGTTGTCATCCTTCCAATTACGACAGGCAGTACGCTGAATTAGGACAACAAGGTGGGGCGGATCAGCACAACCGGAGTTTGCTCATCGGCGTTTCCGGCTGGGTTACTCCGAAGAGCTTGCTCTAAAAATGATGTTGACAAGTCAGACGTAGATGCCAATATCTTAACCGCTTTCAAGTCGTTCACGTCTACGATCGCCGCAGACAAGCCCGTAACTTTTTGAATTTCATTCACAACTTTCTGGGGATAGGCGGGTCCCAGGACAATGAACTGATCATAGGGCGGCAAGGTTCCGGTGACATCATCAATTAGGCGGGCTTGTTCGCCAGCCAATTGGTAGAACACACCAGGCTTACCCAAAACCTTGGCGATCGATCCGATCAAAAATGCTGCCATAACTCGGACTGGACCAACCACATCCACGAGGCTCTGTAAGCCACACGCGGTTGCCAGACTGGAAGTTGGCAAAAAGTAGTAACACAAGCGTTTGGCAACCCAACCAGGACGGATATCTGAAGGGTGCCGCCAACGTCCTTGCATGATGGCAAGTGGAGTCTCCCCGATCGTCACAATGTCTCCCTTTTGAGCGTAGGGCAGCACGTAACGCTGCACCACTTCCACGGGATTGTCTAAATGGGTGAGCAAATGAGTGCGAATCGGCAACACATCCGCCTTGGGGGTAGGTCGCCAGCGCTGATGCTCTTCGGCTTTGGGAAACTTGAGCGGTACCACGACATGCCGAACTTTTGGAATCCGTCCCTCGGGTCCATAGGTCATATAGCATATTCGCACCCAGGCAGCCTGCAACTGACTCAGGTCGGTTCCCTGGATTTCGATCGCAACTTCCATCTTGGTGGTTTTACCCACTTTGACGATATAACCAAACCAGTAGTCATCTGAGCGCGCAGGAGCATCAGGATGGTGAGAAACAATCCGAATCTGATGGGTGATTCTTTCCAAACTGCCAGAAGATAGCAAAGTTAACTCTGCTGAGACCTCTGGCACCATAATTTCCAATCGGCGGGTTCGATTGATTAACTCCAACTCTCCTACCAATAAATAGCGCTTGAGTTCGTAAACCTCTAATTGCCAGTCTCCAGAGGTCAATTCCAGCTGATTGCCTGGACGACGACGATACTGGATCTCAAAGACCAGCAGCGCCAGACCGACCAAGAGCACAATAATCCCTAAGCCAATACCCAGATTTCCAATCACTACAGCGTCCGATCGTTTGATGTTCCTGTCAAAAGTCTATTACTTCCCTACGAAGTTTGAGGTTTGAGTTTTCACTTTTCGTCTGAAATTTTGGTTGAAAATTTTCGATATGCCATTTTAATACAGTGAAGCTCAGCACTGGAACAACCTCACCCTCATGACCGAAGAAACTCGTAGATCCTGAACAATTCACCACGATGGATTAATTCATCAACATTTCCAGCAATTCCGGATGGCGTTTTAGCGAGATTCTCAATCGAGTGTCGATGGTTTTGCCGTACCACTGGTCTAAAAAGACAAGTTGCGGTTTCAGGGAGACAAATCGTTCATCACAAGTGCCGAAAAAAAGAGGGTGTGTTTTGCTTGGAGAAATTGTCCATTTCTAGCCTCCCCAGCTCCAAGTTGGCGAAACATGCCTCAAAGTAGTAAAGTGCATCTTCCAGGGTTCTCCAGAACCGTCTATTCTACTGATACTGATCAATAAGCTGAAGATGCGGTTTTCAAAAATTTTAATTGCGAATCGGGGAGAAATTGCGTTACGCATCCTTCGCACCTGTGAAGAGATGGGAATTGCAACCGTGGCGGTTCACTCTACAATCGATCGCCACTCCTTGCCCGTGCAACTGGCAGACGAAGCGGTCTGCATTGGCGAACCTCCTAGTAGTAAAAGTTACCTGAATATCCCGAATATTATTGCTGCTGCCCTCACCCGGAATGCCACTGCAATTCATCCGGGCTATGGTTTTTTGGCAGAAAATGCCAGGTTTGCGGAAATTTGTGCCGATCACCAGATTGCGTTTATCGGTCCTTCGCCTGACTCTATTCGATCGATGGGCGACAAATCCACTGCCAAAAAAACTATGCAACGGGTAGGAGTGCCCACGGTTCCTGGTAGCCATGGGTTGCTAACGGATGAACAAGAAGCGCTGGTCATTGCCCGGAAAATTGGTTATCCCGTGATGATTAAAGCCACTGCGGGTGGGGGTGGACGTGGCATGCGCCTGGTTCGCGAAGATGGGGAACTGGTCAAATTATTTTTGGCAGCTCAGGGAGAGGCAGGCGCCGCTTTCGGCAATCCGGGACTGTATCTGGAGAAATTTATTCAGAATCCCCGCCATATTGAATTTCAAATTTTGGCAGATAATTACGGTAACGTGATTCACTTGGGCGAACGGGATTGTTCCATTCAACGACGGCACCAGAAACTGCTGGAAGAAGCACCTAGCCCTGCACTCACGTCTGAACTGCGGAGCAAGATGGGACAGGCAGCCGTGATGGCGGCAAAATCGATTAACTACACCGGCGCTGGGACTGTCGAATTCTTACTCGACAAGTCAGGCGAATTTTACTTCATGGAAATGAATACTCGTATCCAGGTCGAGCATCCTGTCACTGAGATGATTACCGGATTAGATTTAATTGCAGAGCAAATCCGCATTGCGCAGGGGGAACGGCTGAGTTTAACCCAAGATCAAGTGCTTTTGCGGGGACACGCGATCGAATGCCGCATCAATGCCGAAGACCCCGATCACAATTTCCGTCCCCATCCCGGTCGGATCAGTGGCTATCTCCCCCCCAGTGGTCCGGGCGTACGAATGGATTCCCATGTCTATACCGACTACGAAATCCCGCCCTATTACGATTCCTTGATTGGCAAGTTAATTGTTTGGGGCAGCGATCGCTCAGCTGCCATTAAGCGAATGAAACGAGCACTGCGAGAATGTGCTATCACGGGCTTACCTACCACAATTAACTTTCATCAGCGTATTTTGGAAAACCCAGATTTCCTGCGCGGTGAAGTATTCACCAACTTCGTAGAACAGATGATGCAAAAGCATTTAGGGAGTTGAATTTAGCAGGACTTAGGGAGGTTGTTTGCCCTCATCTCTCAGCCTCCCCAACTGAATCTCAAGTCAATATTCTCAGCAGCCCCTGCTGACCGACCAGCAATTCTCTCAGTAAACTGAAAATCCCGACCCAGATTACGGGTGTAATATCAACCCCACCGATCGGTGGAATAATTTTTCTAGAAGGCGATAGAAAAATTTCTGTGGGGAATGTGATCCAGTTAAAGGGAAACTTGGCAAGTTCGATTTGGGGATACCAGGTCAGAATGATGCGGAAAATGAACAGAAAGATGAAGGTGCCCAGCAGAGGACCCAAAACCCAAGTGGCAAAAATATCGGAAGTCATCAGCACTCAATGCATTAAGCTTTGTAACTGGTTTTCTCATGATTTTAACCTACCTAGATCGCAGTAAATCAGTGATTCTTCGTTGTTCTCTTTGGGCTTCTCTTTGAAACTCGTATCGCGATCTGCTTCTCAAGGGTGTAACAGACCATTAAAATAATCACGTATGAACTGTTGTAACAAAGGAATTCGGTTCAATGACTCCTTCTTTAGTAAATTTCTTCTACAGTCTGTTGGCAGGTTTTTTGGTGGTCGTGATCCCAGTCGTCGTTGGACTCGTCTTCATTAGCCAAAAAGATAAGGTTCAGCGTCTCTAAGCGATGAGTTTCTCTCAAACTCAATCTTGTTTTTGCTCATCGGTGTGAGCGCTGGTCAGGGAATGGTTTAGCCGACCCATCATCAGTTGTCTAGAACCGACCCTAATTAGCAAGTCCTCATTGAAGAGTTGATAAATCGTCTCATCCCTGGATAAGTTCGGGTGGAGTTCGCCGTTTTTATCCAGGGTTTGAGGTTTGATTCTATGGGGTGCCGTGACACTTTGCCATTGACTCCGTTAATCTGGAGCTAGCTGGTTAAGACATCTCGGGGAGAAATCGCTAACATAAGGTCTAGTCCTTTGGGAAATGTAGTCGTTGGAGGTAGCGGTGGGCATTCCACTTAGCTGGAGTAGCTTTTTGGGTATTGTGCTGGCGGTAGCCGGGGCAGGTCTTTATGCTCTGCGATCGCTGCGCCCCAGTCTGGCAAGAGATCAAGATATTTTCTTCTCAGCGGTTGCTCTGCTCTGCGGTGGAATTATCTTTTTCCAGGGCTGGCGGCAAGATCCGATTTTGCAGTTTAGCCAGTTTTTGCTCACAGGATGTGCAATTTGGTTTGCTTATGAAAGCATTCGATTGCGCAGTGTAGCAACGGAACAGGCAAGGCGGAGTACACCGATTGTGGATGAAGATCGCCCAGTCAGTCGGGTTTATCGAGCTGAATTGGATGAACTCAGTCCAGCGGAAGATCGTCCGACGCGCCGTATTCGGGGGACTCGCGATAGCCGCCCCAGCCGTAGCGACGATTATTACGACGACACCCCAAGACGGCGTCCTTCCTCTCGTAACAGCAGTAGTAACAGTGATGAACGGTATGGTTCCGACGATCGTCCTCGCAAACGACGTCCTCGCCCTACTGAAGAACGTCCTGTGAGAACGGTCGATGATGCGGAAAGCACGGATTATTCTTCGGATTATCCTGAAGACAGACCTCCACGACGCAGTTCTTCGCGTCCCAGTAATGGGCAAGAGCCTGGGGCAGCCCCCAAGCCAAAGCGTTCCCCCCGTCCTCTGGGGGATGAAGCACCACCGCCTCGTCGCCGTCGCGATGAAGACCCCGAGGCAGAGCCGCCTTCTCCCTCTGATTATGTAGACTATAAGCCTGTTGATCCCGGGGATGACGAAACTGACAACTGGGGTGACTATTAGATTTTCGATCAAGACTTTTTTGAATGCTTCCCTGAGCAAGGGAGCATTTTTTCAGAGAAATGTTTCTGATTCCGCCTGAAAAGGTGACTTTCTGGTTTTGCTTTTATGCATTGGGGCGCGCCCGATTTGTTCTGTTCAGGCAAACAGGTTCGCTCTGGCTTCGTCTAGGTCTGGGTCTAGGAAGTGTGTTTCTGGTTAACGCCTGCACACCCACTTCGCTTCCCGTGGGTCCAGTGTCTTTGAACAGCCGCTATACGGATGAGCAACCCGCACTCAGCGGGGATGGCAGATTTTTGGCACTGGTTTCGAACCGGAGTGGAAGTCGCAATATTTTGCTTTACGATTTGCAACGCCAGCAGTTTGTGACTATCCCTCGGTTAAACCGACCGGATGCAATCGCTGAAAGTCCAAGCCTGAGTTATACCGGGCGCTATATTGTTTATCTTGCCAGTGATCGCAATCGTCCTGAGGTGGAATTGTACGATCGCATCACTCAACAAACCCAACTGCTCACCGTGGGGTATCGTGGCTGGGTGCGGAACCCCAGCATTAGTCTGGATGGTCGTTACATTGCGTTTGAAACGGGGTTGCGGGGGCAATGGGATATCGAAGTGATCGATCGCGGTCCCAACGTGGAACTGGATATTCCAGATGCACGTCGAATTCGCTCATCGCCCAATTCCCCATCCTAAAACCGTGGGTTAGGTTCCAGACAGGTTGTTGATATTTTTGAAACCCTATCGCACCGTGAACTGAATCATCGTCACCCTGAAAACTCAACCCGTCCGACTGAACACTTCGGCCCTTTTTATTTTTTGCATCACCTCAATTCTTTCACGCGACTGCCTTGTGAAACCCTCTGTTCCCCCGCTTACGATTGCTTTTATGCTGCTTCTGGGAGGATGCACAACTCCTCGCCTGGTAAGCTTTCCGTTTGATCCAGGTGGTAGAGGTCTCAATAGCCCTTTTTCAGAGTTAAATCCAACCATTTCAGGGCGCTATATTGCCTTTAGTTCTGATCGGCGGGGCAGTCAGGACATTTATCTCTACGACACGATTGATCGGCGGTTATTAGATTTACCTGGCTTGAACGCGATCGATATGATCACGTCTCATCCAAGCGTTTCAGAAAATGGGCGGTTTATTGTATTTGCAGCAAGTCGTCAGGGACAATCAGGAATCTATTTATACGATCGGGAAACCCGCCAACTGCGTAACCTGACCGAGTCTCTCCGTGCCGAAGTCCGTCATCCTACCATTAGTGCGGACGGTAACGTGATTGCGTTTGAATCTAGCGCCAGTGGACAATGGGATATCCTGCTCTACAACCGTTCTGGGCAAAAGTTGAATATCCAGACTGATCCGCAATAAGAGGCTGACGCAATCGAGAATTGAAGCGATCGAGGAGAGAAACTTCTAAAACCCTAACCAGGTCCAAAAATCCTGGCGAGTAAAAAGCTCTATGACCAATAAGGTGATGAACCCCACCATGGCAAACCTGCCATTGATTTGTTCGGCATAGGCAGTCCAACCAAAAGCAGGTATGGATTGATTGGACAATGGCTCTGGGGTGGTAGACGTAACGGGGGAGTGCTCAGAAGACGACATAGTCAATTTTTTCGCGGTGGGCGTTGGGATTGAAGGTTTGAGCGGAAATCGCGGTATACCAAAATCGAGTTTATCCGCCTCTGGGGATCTCTTGTTCGGGAACCGAGGTAAAGGTAATCGTCAGCTTGGCTTCTTGCGCTTGCACGGACTCAATCAACGATTTTACCGTGCTTGTTCCTTCGGAAGCGGTAAACTCGAGCGGAAACTTACGTCGAGCCACCATCCGTAAGCCCAAGGGGATGAGACTCAGCAAGCCCTGGAGATCTCTAAAGGAATTCCCCACCACTCTGAGTCCAAACAAGCGTTCGTCAATCCATCCGCCTCGTTTCACCAGAGCAATTAAGGTTTTGCGGTGACGGATTGAGCGTCCTGCCTGAGCATCCTTGCGATCCAAAATTTCTCCCTTTAATTTACCAATCTGATCCATCGGGGCAACATCCATCGGACAGACGGCATTGCAGTAATAACACCGGGTACATCCCCACACGCCCTGGGTGCCCTGATGAGAGGACTCCAGACGCGACTCAATTTGGTCGTCACGATCGTCGGCAACCAGTCGGTAAGCTTTGGCAAGCGCATGAGGACCGACAAAACCAGGATTGACCTCACGGGCATTGCATTCTGAATAGCAAGCACCACAAAGAATACAGTTTCCTGTTTGGTTCAATCGCGATCGTGCCTCGGGGGTTTGCAAAAACTCTCGCTCCGGGATCTGGCGTGCTGCGGTACTGACGTAGGGATCGATCGCCTTGAGGTTCTCCCAAAAACTGCTCATATCGACGACTAAATCCTTAATGACAGGCATATTACCCATCGGGGCGATCGTAATTTTTGGCAAAGCTTCCTGTACCGTTTGGGAATCAAGATTGAAGTGATTGACTGGATTTGCTTGAGGGGAAAAACGGGCGATTTCGCTGCCGACATTTTCTTTGCAGGCTAAAGCAGATCGTCCATTAATGCGCACAGAACAACTGCCACAAATTGTGTTTCGACAGTTTTTGCGAAAAGCCAGACTACCATCCTGCTCCCACTTAATCTGATTCAAACAATCTAAAATTGTATTCCCTGGCTCAACATTTAGTGTGTACGCCTGAATCTTAGGAGGACTATCTTGGCTCTGCCGAACAATCTGAAAAAGAACTTGCATAACTCAAAACTTAGTCCAAATTCTATTGGTTGAGAAATTGCTTTTACCAAACATCTGTCGAATTAGGCTGCGAAATTAGCTGGTCGATCCAGAGAGGCAGCTTTTTCTGATACATACCGAAACGAACCCAATTCCTCACCACTTCTTCTATGCCAATTTTCCAGGAAGATTCCGTGCAATACCAGCCCAGGTAAATAATCTACATGCCTGGTGAAATCTTCAGGAGGTGTAGTCAAAATACTACCTTGATATCACCTGTTACCGCAGTGTTGGTCGAGCATGAAGCTTGGAGTAGGCGGTTTTGATTGTGAACAAAATACGGCCAATCAAGGCTTAAAGATACCTTAAAAAACTGTAATCTTAGGGACAATCCTTTATATGGGAAGCCTCGATCGTACTTCTAAAATTGGCTCAAGCGCGTGACTTTGCTGGGAGAACTCCTCAACCCCTTTCAAGCTCATAGAATCCGGGTATTGCACTCCGATATCAAGCGTGGCGAAATCCTTTGGTTAAAGGCTTAAAGTCTCTAACTTCTACCAATAAAATTTTCTCTGTTGCGAGAACTTGGCACGATGCTTATTCTCATTATCGATTTGGGGCAATTACTCAGTACAGGCTTTGGAGAATGAGAAACAGTTCTAGGAAACTTCATTTTCACACAGCCACAAGTTCTCACAAATGATTTAGCGCTGAAATCTCTCGAAGAACCTGAGTGATGCAGGACTGTAGATTACTTGTTTACTTTTATTATAAAAAGAGAATGAGTTGGTTTCTGAACCCTTCTTTTACAAAATTGATGGGATCGTCGGTTGTAAAACTTAGAAAATTGCTATAAATTCAATTTAGGGCTAGAAATTGATTCAAAAAAAGTTAGCTTAAATCGAGATTTCTAATAAAAACCGTTCATCCATACTTTGCCAAAATAGGTAGAAATAAGGATAATATTTTAAAAAGCCCGAATTAAAAGCCCGAATTGTTGGCTCTAGAGTCTATTAACCATTTCAGTAGCTAAGGATTGCTTTGTAGAGAAATGACGGAAACTGCAACCACCCCATTAACGGGAAAAGCGCTACTTCAAAAAGTAAAAGAGCTTTCAAGCCTTCCCCGGCGAGAGACAGCTAAGCGTTGTGGCTATTACACGGTTACAAAGAACAAGCAGACGCGCGTCAACCTGACAGATTTTTATGACGCGGTATTGGCTGCAAGAGGTATTCCGCTGAGTCCAGAAGGCTCAAAAGATGGGCGAGGTCGTGAACCAACATACCGTGTTAGTGTTCACAGAAACGGTCAAATTGTGATCGGTGCAGCTTATACTCAGGCAATGGGTCTCAAGCCAGGAGATGAGTTTGAAATTAAGCTTGGTTATAAGCATATTCATCTCATTCAGATTGATTCAGGCAAGACGGACAGAAATGGATCTTCCGACGAAGATGAGGATTAATTCTCGTGTCTGAGTAGTTTTGGCTGGTTTCTACTTAAGGGCTTTTGTGAGTGTTCGATCGATGCATATTCTGATGGGTGATGAATGCTTTTCTAAGCTTCATGATATTTAGCTTGCAAAAATGTCTACCCTATGCTTTTTTGTTGTACTCTTAAGCAGATTTGGCTGGCTTCTAACAAGTCGCCAAATCATGGATGTCCTACAGGTTTTAGGTAGCGTAATTGATTGAATCCAGCTTTGGCTAGAGCAGACTTTGACTGTTCTGGCCAAAGTTGTTTCAGCAGATCCCTTATACCGATTCCATAACATTCGTAGCAGATGAATTTCTGAAGTGCTCAAGTAGTGGTGCTTGAGCCAGCCAAAATCGCAACTTTAAAGTCCAGATGGTCTTAACTCAGGTGGATGCACTGGTGGCGTTACTCAAACAGAGTTCTTCGCTGGTGCGTGTGGGATTGTTTTTTCTGGTTTGGCCTCTAATTTGGCTACCCATCGCGGTTCCTCTTTCCCTGGTTTTGCAATGGCAGCCGCCCAAGCCTCCAACGATCGCCCAAAAACTGCCTCTGGTTCTTTCTCTCTATCTCTTGGCTTTCCCGGTCTTGTGGGGATTTGCCTGGATGCAAGCAATCCCTTTTTCTAGCTATGGGCTGCAATGGCACGTCTCTGTGCTGAAATCTTTGAGCGTGGGTCTAGGGTTGGGCGTCCTGGGCTTAGTCGGATTATTCACCTTGCAACACCGATTGGGTTGGCTGGTAGGAAAAGTACCAAACTGGCAAAATTTGGGTGCGATTGGCTTGCCTGCGCTAGGGATGGCATTGGGCATTAGTCTGACGGAAGAATTGGTATTCCGAGGCTTTTTGCCAAATCAACTCTACACAATCCAACCGGGGTGGATGGTGGCAATTCTCTCTAGCCTGATTTTTGCCCTGCTACATCTTGTGTGGGAGGGACGGGCAGGGTTTGTCCAACTTCCAGGGCTGTGGCTGCTGGGCTTGATACTGCTGCTTGCTCGTTGGGTGAACGAGGGCAGCCTAGGGCTCGCCTGGGGGCTTCACGCAGGCTGGATCTGGGGTCTGGCAAGCCTGGATGCGATCGGGTTGAGCCAACCTTCGGGGCGTGCTCCCCAATGGGTGACAGGTCTTGCAGGGCAACCGTTAGCCGGAATGATGGGAATTCTTTTTTTACTAACAACAGGATTATTGCTTTGGGAGATCCGGGGTTTAGTAATCTGGATGACTTAATGACATAGGTAGGGATAAAGTCAATTTTGAGCCACCCTTTACCTCAAGCTGAAAAGGCGAAACAGATCTTCGAAGATAGTCTCGCCTTTTGAATATGAATTGGGTTGTAAAAACCGTCTCAGGCAAACCCGGTTTTAAAATTCAAACACTGCCCAGTCGGATTCTCGATAATAGCAAGTCATATCATCGAATTTACGTAATTCTGCCTGGTGCACCCAGAAATCTGAAGCATTGCCATGTAACCATTGTTGGTTGAGTTCATTGCAGGTGTCACTCAGTTGGGCACGATCGAGATCGGTTGGGATTTTGCCAAAATAGCCGAGTGTGATATGAGCGGTGAGATTGTATTGCTGCTCGATCCCGATCGCAATGACATTGGGATTTTGGTAGATCGACCGCCGTAGCATAATCAATCGATTGTAAGCTTCTTCTTCTCGCGGTACGAGACATACACCCACTGCTCTGGGCATGATCATTAGTCCAGCAATTTGCATCTGAACAGGTCCCTGCGAAGGGGCAATCTGCTGATATTGCTCAAAGCTCTGAGCGATCGCCGATCTCAATTTGTCCTCAAATTCTGGATTTTCACTGGCATCCCGATATGCCTGATCCCAGATGAGGTCCGCCAGCGTCAGGTGGAAACTTTCAACAGGCAAGGGAATCAATAAGCTCGGATCAAACTGCTGGACTAAACGTTGCTGATATTCTTTAAGCAATAAGTAAATATCTGCATTTTTAGTATCTTCTTCGCTGGGTGGCGTGATCACGGTATAACCGGGAAAGGGCACCGCTTGATAGTGCTGCTCCTCAAGGGGCTTGAATTTCGGAGATTCCTGAATGTTTTGCACCTGAGATTCGTAGGTCTCTGGTAGCGTCAGTCGGATCACCCGATTTAAGTAGGTCTGGTAGTTGTTATCCAATCTGAACCGCCTCGCGCAATGACTAATAGTGTGTCAAATTTGACCTAATGCAATTGGGGCTGCAATCAAAATGCCCGTTGAAACGTTTGAAATTGAGGACTAGAACGATTTCGTAAACCTCCTTCAACCTTCTGCTCATGCACTCGCATCAGGCACTTGAGAAGGAAATCAACAAAGTGGGGATCGCCCGTGTAGATTTCATCCTAGCCCATCTCCTGGAAGGAATGTCAGGTTTGTCGAAGCAGTCGATCGTCTGTCCTGGAGATGGGTATCCTTCTGTCTTCTCGATCGCTCACTGTCTTGCTCCATTTCTGCATCTTTGCTAAGACAATTTTGGGCTAAGACGATTTTGGATCTTCGCTAGGACAATATCATCACTCAGAAGGGCTGTGAGGTGTTCTTTATGCCAATTTACTTATATTGGGGAGATGATGAATTTGCGATCGCCCGCGCGGTTGCGGCTCTGCGGCAACAAGTTTTAGACCCGACTTGGGAAAGCTTCAATTACGATAAACTCTCCGCCGAGCAGCCCGATGCGATGCTTCAGAGCTTTAATCAGGCAATGACGCCGCCCTTTGGAACAGGGGGGCGACTGGTTTGGCTGATGAATACAACGCTGGTACAGCGCTGTTCGGAAGAACTGTTGGCAGAACTAGAACGGACATTGCCGGCAATCCCAGACACCTCAACGCTTTTACTGACGGCTGAGACCAAGCCAGATGGGCGTTTGAAATCCACCAAGCTCTTACAGAAACATGCGGAAATTCGAGAGTTCTCCCTGATCCCGCCCTGGAAGACGGAACTTTTAGTCAAGCAAGTCCGACAAGTTGCTCAGGAACTGGGAGTAAAGCTGACCGCTGACAGCGTAGAATTGCTCACGGAAGCGGTGGGTAGCGATACCCGTCAACTCTATAGCGAACTAGAGAAATTACGACTTTACGCAGGTGATGCTCAGTCCCCGTTAGAGATACCTGCCGTTTCTGCGTTGGTAACGACCAGCAGCCAAACCAGTTTGCAACTGGTGGAAGCCGTTCGCCAAGGAAAAACAGCTGATGCCCTCGCATTACTCGCTGATTTATTGGCACGCAATGAAGCCCCAACGGCGATTGTGGCAACCCTGATCAGCCAGTTTCGCCAAAAGCTCTGGGTAAAGCTGATGATCGAAGCAGGAGAACGCGATGATCGAGAAATTGCCCAGGCGGCAGAAGTCTCTAACCCCAAGCGAATTTATTTTTTGCGACAAGAGGTGAAGCCATTACGGCTCTCCCATTTGCAACAGGCTTTACCACTCCTCTTGGAACTGGATTATGGCTTAAAAGGAGGGGCAGGAGCAGATCCCATGGAAACGTTACAAGTCAAGATGATTGAATTGTGTTGTCTATTTCAGCCTTAAACTTAGTCTGGACTACAATGAGCCCCTCGCGCCGATGAATGTTGTCCCCGTGTTGCGGAACTTCTCACCCTTAAATTAATTCAAAATAAATGAATATACATTGTGTGATGGTTCTTTCAGTGTCACATTCAGTTATGACAAAGTTATTGCAATCCTTGCCTGTTTCCTTGATTGATTGGTCGCCAACAGTTTGTCTGAAGGGTTGTTTCCGCTCTCGCCCATGGTTGGTTGCACTGTTGTCAGCGGTGGGGGTCTGTGCAGGATTGGCGCCTGATTTATCCAATCTATCTGCGACACAGTGGTGGGATGCCCCTGTGTATGCCCAATCGGCAATTAGCAATACAGAAGTGAGTCAGTTTGCCAGGGCTGCCTACAAAATTGAGCGAGAGCGCCAAACCCTTTATACGATCGCCAAACCTGTCTTTGGAGGCGCAGTTCCCGCAAACTTCTGCGGCATGAACGATCTGCCCACAACTCTGGCAGCCCCTTGTCAAACGTTTTTGGTGAATAGCGATCGTCATATTCGCGAAAGCGGTTTAACAGCCCCACGATTCTATGAAATTTATAATCGGCAGCAATTTGACTCTGATCTCCAAGCCAGGGTGAACAAAGAACTGCAACTCTGTCAGCAACAGGGGGTTTGCCGATAGGGAGTTCTAGATACCCGCGTTCGTCGAGGGGCAGAGGGAAGGCAAACCCAGAGAAATATCATCAAAATTGTTTACTAAATGTGGCATTTCGTGAGAATTGCGCTATCTTGGGCGCTAGTTTTCGTTCTTACGATTGTGAACCTTTTATCTTTCTCTCTCTTTTCCCGGTTGGTGCGGCGGTTAAAACCAACTCAGACTTCAGCAGGCGATCGCAGGCGATCGCCTGCTCGAACCGTGGGGGCTATCGCAAGCCTGATGGTGGTGATGGGAGGATGTGGCAAACTTCAGACTTCGACGCCATCCACTTCAGTCACTACAGTTACTGATGCAGAAATCAGTAATTATGCAAAAGGGGTTTTGGCGATCGAGGTAAGCCGTCAGGTTGCGGTGAAAGAAATTCAACAGATCACTCAAACCGATGAAGTGCCAGTAATTTTGTGTAGCCAGCCCGAAACGTTGAACAAACTGGCAAAAGCAGTGCAGACTATCGCGATCGCCTATTGCAATCAGGCAAAACAGGCAGGAGAGAACAGCGGCTTTACCATGGCACGATTTAACGCCATTACCGCCACCTTGCCTACCGATGTGCAATTGAGCAAGCGCATTCAGGACGAGTTGCTCCGCTTGCAAAAAGGCTCAGCGCCTCAGAGTGCTCCAGTTCCTCAGGCTAAGCCTGAAGTCACTCCTACGCCTGAAGTCACTCCTACGTCTGAAGTCACTCCCACGCCTGAAGTCTCACCCACTGCCACCCCATAAGCAGGGATAAGGGCGTTGCTGAAAAGCTAAATGATTTGGAATGAAGTTTCAAATCATTCAGCATCATTTTTATCCCGCTGTTGAGCAACGCTGGGATAAGACGTGGGATGCGTAGAAGAGAGCGTCAACTGACGTAGAGGGATCAAAGATGCGGACGCGGAGAGTAAGAAGCAGGATTGAAACAACGTCCTCCGCCGATTCTCCGCGTCAGTTGCATTCGCAAAGACCTAAAAAAATTATTCGGGCAAAATGTAGCGGGTTAAGATACTCATCACTTCGCCAGGGTTGGGCGCAGGCAGTAAGGGACTCCATTCACCTACTTCTGCAAAGCGCAGTCGATGGAGCGTCCGGATGGTGCCTACCACCCCTCGGCGAGAACCAATGACCAAAATTTTGAGGGGTTCTCGTTCGGGGGGAGGTTCGGGGGAAGGAGATTGGGTAGAAGCCGACACGGAAACTTCGCCAGCAGGAGTTTCGCTGGCGTACAGCAAAAAGTTTTTTAGCATGGATAGAGATAGATAACTGGATAGAATGAACAGCAACCCGTCGCGATCGGTGTGCTGTTTGCAATATCAGAACGAAATTGGACGCTAGACTATCGGCGCTAGACAGCAGACCTAAGACGATCGCTTAGCCCTGAAAGGATCAGGTTAAAGCTGTCTCAAATCCGGTGTTTCTTGTCAGTAGTCTGGTGCCCAAAACCGATCGACCATATTCCAAGGTGATCGGTTTTCATCATTCAAATTTACACTCTACCGAGTAATCTGTCAATAAGTTCTCTTGTTTAAGAGTCTGCTTCTCCATAGTGAAAACCCACTTGTTCAGCAACCAGGGTCAAAAATTTTGAAGTGGTTAGGCGTGGTGTGTAGGCATGGGTTTCCCATTCACTAATGGTTTGTTGGCGCACTCCCAATCGAGCCGCAAATTCTGCCTGCGATAGCCCCATGTGCTGTCGCAGAGCTTTGATCAATTCACTATTCCACAACACGGTATCTCCGATCCGTTCAATATGATAGTGATGAGAAGGTTTGCGGAAGATGACTTGTTCTGCCTGGAGATCAACCTCTGCTGCCAGGTAGCCAGAATTCATCCAGGCGGTCGCTTGGAGTGCTCCTTTGCTGCGGTTGCTCCACCAGGCACGACTACTGCGAGCAGACTTGGGTAAAAGCGTACCAATGAGGGTTTCGATCTCTGCAAAAGTCATAATCACCTGGTCGGGGCGATCGCTCCGGCTTAAATATTCCTGGAGTGGCTGATATTTACTTCCTGATTTCACATGCTATCTGTATACACGCTTGGGCTGATTGTTTAGCTGTTAAACCACCGTCTGCCGTCCACTGACAAACAGTCGCACAATCGATAAACTCAAAATCAATAAAAACATGACTAACCCGATCGCACAGGCATAGCTCATTTCCAGATTTTGAAACGCTTGCTCATAGAGATAGTAGACGATCGTTTTGGAACTGTTACGAGGTCCGCCTTGGGTCATAATAAAAACCTCTTCAAAGACCTTGGTGGCAGAAATGGCAGAAATGACCGCAACCAGGGCTAAATAAGGACGCATCAAAGGGATCGTGATATCCCAATGTTTTTTGATGCCATCGGAGCCATCGATCGCGGCAGCTTCGTACAGATCTACCGGAATGGATTGCAACCCTGCCAGGTAAATTACCATGTAGTAGCCCAGTCCTTTCCAAATGGTCACAACCATGACGCTAAAAATTGCCCAAGTGGGACTTGTAAGCCAGGGAATCCCCGTAGTGGATAAGCCGCTTAACTTCAATAGTTGGTTCAGTAATCCATTACTGGCATAGAGCCATTTCCAGGCAATCCCGGCGACCACCATCGAAATGACAACAGGGGTGTAGTAAGCAACTCGAAACCAACGGATTCCCCTTAGCTTTTGGTTGACCAAAATGGCTAAGCCCAAAGGCACTATCACCAAAATTGGCACCACCTCAACCAGGTAAAGCAAAGTATTACGGAGCGTTTGCCAGAACAAGGGATCAACCCAAAGCCGACGTAAGTTTGCCAACCCGACCCACTGGGGGGCTTGGGTCAGGTCATATTCAAAGCGAGTAAAGCTGAGATAAAATGCCTGCACTGCTGGGAAAAAGACCGTGAAGCTCAGCACCAACAGGGCGGGTAGCAAAAAGAGATACGGGGTAAACACCCGACTGATTGATATCCGACTTTTGGGCATCCAGTTTTTGGGCATCCAGATCTGCATCGCGATCGCAATTTAATAGGGAACCTCCCTAAACCTAAAATGAAGACTTCTTTTTGGGAAGTCTTCGTGCTCAATTCTATTCGCTCAAATGATTACTCAACTAAATTTGCCCGCTTGACGATGCGCCGAGCTGGCAACATTTGGGGTCGGCGTCTTTGGGGTAGGTATGCAGGCACTTCGTGGGCGGTGTGGATCACTTCCACAGTTCTCGCTTGTTGTTGATTTTGTTGGCGAGCAACCAAAACAAACAAACCGACCAGGACAATCCCCCCACCCAGCGTGAGCGCGACTCCGCCAAAAGCCCACAATAAGCCTGTCAACACGGGATTGGAGAGCGGGTCGTTATTCCCTAAAGATTGGTTGACGTTAGCGTTGGCTAAAGCTGCACTTGCTTTATTTTGAGCATTCATCACTTCCAACTTTTCGTGCAAGTCTTGAAGTTGGATTTTCAATTTTTCGTTGTCATTTTTTTGTTGCTCAACAAGTACCTTCAGTTCTTCAAGCTTTTTCGCCTCTTCTGCACTTTGCAGCTCAGGAGAGGGAGAGACTGTAGGCATTGGAGAAGCAATGACCTGAATCGGTTGATTCGGCAAGGTTGGAGAGAGGGATGTATTTGGCATTGGCTGAGATAAGCCAGTATTGGGTGCCCCAATACTAATCCCACCTTTCAATAGAACGAGTGCTGCAAGTCCAGCAAAGGCTGCACCGCCCAAAAAAGATGTACTTTCACTCATTGCTACCGCCTTTAGGACTGATTTCAATCCGCTCTTTTTGAAGTGGACGAGATCGAACCATCATCATCTCAGTTGCCTCTCCTCACATAAGCACCCCGCTTAGAGTAAATCTGCAATTGCTTCGTGCATTGCTGATATTCACTCATCATTATTCTGCTCCATAATACACGCTCAGGAAAGGAGTTGTTCAAGTATTTAGCAACTAAACTGATAATTTTTTTAATCTTTTAGAAAAACTGGGGTAAGAGATCGCCCCCATAGATTTTAATCGTCATTATTTTGAGTCAACTTTTAGCAGATTTTAGTGATTTCATATTTTTTTTGAAGATTCTATCCTGCTGTGAGTGGCGAGTTTTAGCGGCTTTTCTGTGAGCGGGAAAAAATGACGCGATCGCTGAATTGGGCTATCTAATCAAGCAGTTTCAAACAATAGAACACTTAGAATTCCTTCAAATGATTGATTGAGATTTGACCCATTGAGGGGGCTGACCCCTCACGATGGGGAGATTTTTATTGAAGATGCTCAGCATCTTCAATAAAAATCTCTTTCTTGCAATTTAGTAACAACCATGAAGCGCGTTTATGACCTGGCGCAACGAAATCCTGCAAAAATTTGCCGCACATGGGGATGATACCAATTGCGAAAGGGACTACGTAACGAAAAGAGAGGCGTTGCCCAACTGCCGCCCCGCAAAACCCGATGCTGTCCATCAAAATAGGCTTGAGAATATCCTCGGTAGGGATAACTCTCAAAGTTCTCATAGCCCTCAAACCAGGATTGGGTCCACTCCCAAACATTGCCTAGCATGTCGTAACAGCCATAGGCACTTTGCCCAGAAGGATAAGCATTGACAGGAGTGGTATGTCCCACCAGGCAGTTGTAGTTGCAGCGCTGACTAGATGGCTCTGCCTCGCCCCATGGGAAAAGAGCAGACTGTTGGCTGTGGGGATTCCAGCGAGCTGCTTTTTCCCATTCCGCTTCAGAAGGTAAGCGTTTGTTGACAAAGCGGGCGTAGGCTTCGGCTTCGTAGTAACTGACCCCATAAACCGGATGATTGTCCCAGACAGAATTGTTTGACCAATAGAGGGGCTTTTTGACTGGGTTGTCTTGGAGCCATTGCCAGCCTGCGGACGACCACCAGGAAGCGTTGCGGTAACCGCCTGCCTGAATAAATTCTTGGTATTGACGACAGGTTACGGGGTAGCGATCGATCCAATAAGTTTCAAGATGCACCGGGTGAGCAGGACGTTCATTATCTTGGGCTTCAACCCCGTTGTTGCCTTGCCAAAACGCTCCAGCGGGGATTTGCACCATTGCATCGGTCGAGGTCGGAGCAGCGATCTCAGCCGAATCAGACACCCATTGATTGGGAGATGCAGACCTCCCAGCTAAAGGGGGTGTAGGAAGTGGAATGCCGGGTCGAATGCCGCTGTCTTTATACTCCAACGAACCCCAGCGTTGGAGTTGCAACACCAGGGCGATCGTCTCACTATGCTGGCTTTCATGTTGAATCAGCCAGTGCCAAAAGCGTTCCTGCCCCGCAATCGGAGCGACTGCTAAGTATTCAAATGTCTGAGTCCGAATGCTCTCCAAATATTGACGGACCTCCGTCAAGGTGGGGAGTCTGACTCGCTCATTTTTGGGCAATCCATCGGCAGCAAACAGACGACGATAAGTCGGGAATTGGGGTGCTTTTTGGGCGAGGTGTTCCAGCATCCATAGCCCTTCGGTATAAGCGATGTGCCCTAGATGCCAGCCGATCGGGCTAAAGTCTGGATGTGCCTGGCGGCAAAAGGTTTCGTAATCAATATCTTCAAACAAGGTCAGTGTCGTTTCACGACAAACTTGCAAGGAGTTTTGAATCTGCTGCCTTAAGCTTTCAGAAACACGAGCCGGGTTGCTTCTGATGGCAGTCGGGTCAAAGCGGGTAAATCTGGATGTCAAGGTCTTCTCCGATCGTCAGCATAGTGTTTTCAGGGCAGGCGATCCAGTCCCCAGCAAACAAAGGTTCGGAGGCGACCAGCACTGCATCAGGAAAGTCAGGAGCGTTACGGAGCCAGTACAGGGAAGGAACCGTTCGGTTAGCAAACCGGGAAACAACCAGTTGCTTGCCATCGCTGAAAATGAGATTAGCAGCAAAGCCGGTTTGGTAAGACTGCCCTAAGTCAGAGAGGAGGGTCAACGTTTTATGGAGCACTTCCGCCAGTGTGAGTTCTGGTGAAGTCTCCCATTGAGTGAGCAACAGGGCAAAGAGATGCTCCGAGTCGGTGCTACCCTGAATCGATTGATAAGCGCGATCGCTCAGACGATCGCGAATCGGTCGGTACAGAGTTTGGCGAAAATTTTCAATGAACCCATTATGAACAGCCAAGATGAATTGTTGCTGAAAAGGCGGACAGTTGCTCAAATCAACGGCTTGCCCAGGCGTTGCACTGCGAATACTCGCCAAAATACAACTGGACTCGACATAGCGACTTAATGGGGGCAAATTAATATCGCTCCAGATTGGCACCGTGTTTTTGTAAGTGAAGGGTTCGGTTTGGCGAATGGGGTGATACCAACCCACACCAAATCCATCTGCATTGAGCAACCCAGCCGTCATTTCGCGCGGTTGATAACTCTGGACAATTAAAGAATGCTCTGGTTGATAGAGCAAGCGATCGAGTGGGATAGGGGAACCGAAATAGCCAAGTAATCGGCACATGCTCAAAAACGCTCCTGTACCTGTAATCAAAAATTAGGCTGCTCGGTTGAGGATAGCCTGAGGAGAGAATGAATTGGACTGAGAAATAGTGTAAGAGGTAGAGCAGTGGAGAAAGGGGCAGGTCAAAGCATTAGAAATTGGAATCTCCACGTCTCCGTGTCTCCGCATCTTCGTATCCCCACGTCTCCGTATCTCTGTGTCTGCGCGTCTCCGCATCCCCGTGTCCTAGCTGAGCCTGCCGCTCAACTCTCACATCCCTTCCAAACCATCAGGGCTGAATCGAAACTTTAATCACTTTGCGGGCTTTCATGTCTTGAAACACTTGTTCTAGCTGACTTAGGGGTTGGTCAGCACTGATCAGCTGTTCCAATGCAATAGTGCCACTGGCAATGAGGGCAAGGGCTTGCCGCACATGATGGGGCGTGTTGTGGAAGACACCTTTGAGGGTAAGTTCGCTGTAGTGAAGTAGCTCAGTATTAACCGTGATGTGGCTGTTGCGGGGACAGCCCCCAAATAGATTGACCGTGGCACCCGGACGAGCACAGGCGACCGCAGTTTCCCAAACGCTGGGAACACCTGTCGCTTCGATGACGATATCAGCGCCCCAACTATCGGTGAGCGCTTCGACCAGGGTAGGCATATCGTCAATCTGGCGATGGTTAAAAATCTGGCTGGCGCCAAGGTGCTGTCCAATCGTGAGTCGCTGGTCGCTTCCGCCGAATAAGAAAATTTCTGATGGACGTTGATTGAAAGGGGAACCCGCTTGCGATCGCCACTGTCCGTTTCCAGCAGCTAGCACTGCCACAAACATTAAACCGATCGCACCATCACCAATCACGACGACACGATCGCCCGCTTTCACATTTGAGCGATCTACCCCATGTAGCACACAGGCAAGGGGTTCAGTCATGGCTGCCCAGGCTGCGGGTAAATCTGCAGGAATGGGGAGTAGATTCTGCTGGACAATCGCAGCGGGAATTTTCAAATACTCGGCAAAGGTACCGTTGTTGAAAATCAGGTTGGAACAGAGAGAATATTCTTGCTTATGGCAGAAAAAACAATCCAGACAGGGAGCGGAGTTGTTGGCAACCACGCGATCGCCCATACGCCAACCCCTTACCCCGTGCCCCAACGCCACAATTTCTCCGGCTACCTCATGTCCAAACAAAGTAGGCGGTTTTAGCATCTTGGCATGTCCTCCCCGCCGCCAAACTTTGAGATCGGTGCCGCACGTGGTTGCGGCTGCGACTCGGATCACGACCTCACCCTCGGCAGGGGTTGGATCGGGAACCTGCTCTAACCGCAGATCTTCTTGCCCGTACAGGAGTGCTGCTAACACGCGATCGCCCACTGCGAAACCTCACCCCAAATCCTAACCCGAAAGGTTGAGTCCCGACCCAGTCTCAATCTCACAGGCCGCCAGGAGAATGTTAGGTAAACTTATATTAAGAAGTTTTTTGAAGATTCCAATGCTACGGCGAACTTTGTTGCGAACTTTCTTGGCTGGGATGGCGTTCTTTCTCACCTGCTTGAGTGCGGTTCCAGCGGCTTATGCCCTGGGCGGCACTTTGCCAGCACTCAATCAACCTGCTCCCGAATTTCGTCTGCCAACCCACATAGGAAATGGCACGATCTCGTTATCCGATTATCGAGGCAAATGGGTCGTTGCCTATTTCTACCCCAAAGACTTTACCCCTGGTTGCACGCTGGAAGCCCAGCGCTTTCAGCAAGATTTACCTAAATACTTGAGTCGCAATACCCAAATTTTGGGAATTAGTGCCGATTCGATCGATGCCCATGCAGAATTTTGTGAGTCCGAAGGGTTGCGGTTTCCCCTTCTGGCGGATACCGATGGCTCAGTCAGCAAAGCCTATGGCTCCTGGATGGGCATTGTCTCTGCTCGCCACACCTTCATCATTGATCCAAATGGGATCTTGCGACAGATTTTTACAGGGGTGAGACCTGTGATTCACAGTACTGAAGTATTAGCGAAGCTGGAGGAGCTACAGGGGTAGGCAGGGGCTTTTCCCCGCTTACAATGGATCTCAAAGCTCGCTCTTAAGGCAGGTGTGTGATGGAACCCAAGCCAAAAGCCTCAGCCCAAACTCAATCTGAACCGATCGAGTTTGCCGAACCGCCTGCCCGGACTCCGCTGGTTTTATTGCAAGCAACCGAACGATCGCTACGATTAAAAACGGTCGAAATTTTAGCGCCTATTCTGCCGGAGAAAACAGCGACGAGTTTGACAGAAGTTTCCCAGGTCGCCGAGGAGTCACTGCAAAAATTGGCAGAGATTGACCTGGATGAAATCACCGATGAGGACCTGAAGCCAGCCCGAATTCAGGTGGGGCTAGCCTTTGTTGGCTTTGGTGCCCTGATGATGGTGTTTTTGCTGCTATATCTCTACACTCTCCATCCAGAGATCAATGCAGCCGATCAAGTGAAAGAGTACTGGTATCAGTACATTTGGTTTGTGGGGTTGGGGGTGGCTGGCATGTTTATGCTGGGACGAGAAGCCATGAGACCGAGACGCCTGACCGATCAAGAAACCTTGGATGACTGGGAATAAAAGTCAGAAATTGCTGCGGCAAATGCTGAATGCTCAGGTTTTTACGATCGGTAACTTGAGATAGGTACTTAACTCGTAAGCAAGCCACGCTAGCTCTGGATCAGTCAAGCTGGGATTATTGCCTAACTCAAATTTTTGCTCCCCCGCAAAGATCGTAATTTGATTTCCTGAACCAATACTGGAGGGCTGTTTGCCAGATTCCAGTTTAGTGATTGTCTGCCGACGCGCAGACTGGGCGCGACTCGACGAAAAACCCAGCGTTTTACTGGAAAGGGTAATTTGCTGGCGATCGATGCGCAATTGGGTCTGCCCCAAAACCGAGGGAATCGAAATCTCCAAAAGTTCGGGTGTATTGGTCAGGGCGATTTTACTATCGATCGGTTTTTTGACGGGTTCTGGTGTCTGATTGCGAAGACGCTCTTGCTCCAACACATCTAACGCCTCTTGGGCTGAGCCGAGCCGACGCTCCAGACTATGTTCGGTCATCCAGGTTAGCCAGTCCACAAAGGAAGCGCTCAGGTTCGTAAAATGAGAAAAGTCCACCTGCACGCCTTTGCGAGGCAAGCTGGAGGGATGCACGCCAGTAACAGAGGTAATCAGCGTTGCCCCCAAGCTGTACAAGTCAGAAGCAGGGACGGCTCTACCACTGAACTGTTCGGGTGGCATATAACCATACGTGCCAACAACTGTAAAAGAAGTACTATCACGGGTGGCAAAGCTTTTAACGGAGCCAAAATCCACCAGATAAGCCTGGCGAGGCGTCAGCAAAATGTTGCTGGGTTTGATATCGCGATGGATGACAGGTGGTTGTTGCCCATGCAAATAGCACAGGATCGCAAGTAAAGCTTTGCCAATCTGTTTTGCTTGGGCTTCGCTCAGGGTTCTTCCCTCTTGCAAAAGTTGTTCTAAGGATTTTCCTTCAATAAAGCTTTGCACCAGTGCCAGTGCTCTGCCATCTTTGGGAAGGTCAATTTCAAAATGGCTTAAATATTTTGGAATTGAAGGATGAGTGAGAGAGCGAATCGTCTCTGCCTCTCGTTGAAAAAGTTTCAAATCATCCCACTCAGTTTCCTCATCCACAAAGAGAAGTTTGAGGATGACCAACTCTTGATTCGTCAAATCCTTCGCCAGAAGTGTCCAGCGTCCAGATTTCTTTCCCAGTTGTTTTTCGACCTGATAGCGGTCACCCAATATCTGCCCTGACATGGTTGTTCTCGTCTGCGAGCACGTATAATGTTTGACTTTTTCAAAGTGGTGATATGCACCAGCGGCAGGCTGCTTTTGGATTTTGTCAGATTGCGCCCTTAATTCTGAATTGGCAATCAGGTTGAATCTGCTGTAGGAACCGTGAAAGCGGCTCACCACACTCCTCCAACTTTCAAGCATTTCAGCGAGTCGCTTAAAAGCTCTGCCTAAATTCCCTATAGTATGCCCAGCAGCGCGGAAGTGCGATAGTGAATCTTAAAAAATCATATTTCACTTGGCTCTGGCACTGCCGCGATGCGAATCGATCGCATCAAGCTAGCATTCTGGCAAGAATTTTTCGAGCACATGCCTGATTCCTCACAAATAAGTGTATCTTTTCATCCCTTGAAATCGATGCACTGGTAGAGGCGCGGGATGTACTCCTACGGTCTCTGCCCAAGTCTGTTAATTTTTGATGGATAGCCCTCTGGACTTTCACTCTGAGAGTGCATAAGCTAATTTTCAGTTGCTCACCCGCATTTTATGCAGGGAATCTTTTATTCATTACCGCGATACATCACATCAATGCAGGGTTTGATTGGGATGGGCAAAGCGCAAGAAGGGATTGAACGACAAGCTAAAATTTCAGGGTTCAAAGAAAGGCGAATGTTTGGAGAGTCTCTATGGTTAGCATCAACCAACCCCCAGCCTGGCATTTTGATTCTCAAGAGGTTTATGTTCCGCTCTCTTTTGAAGGAGAAGTCGTTGGGTTTTGCAAGCTCAACCATGCCAGTCGCATTGTCGAAATTCTTAATGAGGAAGATCGGTGTCAAAAAGCCTTACGTCTTGCCTGTTACGACCTGGCAGCTCGATCAGGCGGGAGTGACGGAGTTGATGTTCTGATCGAGAAGTACCTGGCGAAAACTGAGCGACCGAAGCGGGGGACAGGGGTAGTTGCGTTGCTTTTGAAAGAGCGCCAGACAGACTTAGATTTAAACGATGATGAGTTTGCTAAGTTTTGTGACACCTATCGCGTCTCGCGCAATGAATTGAGTCGTATTTATTCAGGAGAAGAAATTGGCAGCGGGCAATTGAATTGCTTAGCCCGAATTTTAGGCATTTCAGTGGATGAACTGATTTCGATCTGGCAGGGAGCGGATTAATGATGGGGTCAGGTGGGTGCCATCCGTTGTGTTCTGAAGGTAACGTTGCTGCCTTCTTGGGTTTGCTCTAAAACCAGCAGGGGAGTGGGTTTTGCTTTTTGATCCCAATGCATGTTGGCAATTCTGCCTTGAATGGTGGGTTGCCAAGTATGGTGCTCTTCGGTGGTGTTGAGATAGTTTTCAATACATTTGATGATCTGGTCGATGGTGACGGAGGTGGGCTGAGTGGGCAACTTCACCATTTTAATTTGAATCCGAAACAGCACTCGTTTAGTGCCTTTAGGGAGATCGCCCGGTTCGTATTCCACGTCAAAAATTTCGTCAATTTGGCGTCCCGTGCTGGCGATGCCGATCGCCCCGTGGTGAGCTTGCCCGGGGCGAAGTGCAACAGTGATTTTTTCTTTGACTCTAATTTTGATTTGATTGACAATCGCGAAGTGGAATCCTTCTTCAGTCATCCGCATTCTGAGATAGTCAAGGTTAAATTCGCGAGAGTGAATGAGGTCGGGGTTTTTCTCCATTTTGCCGATCGTCTCAACCGCATATTTGAGCTTGCGTTGGAGTTCCCGATTTTTGAGTTCTTCAAATCTCGCTTTCTTGGCAAGTTTATCAAACTGAAGCTTACTGTAAATGCCGAGTGCCACTAATAGGATGAGGAGACTGCCAGAAGTAATTTGCCATGTGTTGGCGTTGGAGAATAGGGTGGGATGGATCGGGGTGGTGCTTTGGGAGATCTTGGCTTTGGCAGGAACCTGGGCAAGCCAGACTGGGGTTAGGTAGAACGGGGTAGACATGGTTGGTTGCTGTTGGCTAGAAGTACCTCTATATCCTCAAGATGCCCCCATAACTTTGCTATCAGATCAGGCAAAGTTCTTCAGTATTGGTCATTTCATCAGCAGAATCCATTTTCATCAGCAGAATAGGGCACAACGATCAAACTTCAGCATTTAGCGCAACCATCTTGCCCGATAGCCACGTGCATCGATATGGCTGAGATACGGGAACCTGGTATAGCGTCCCAAACCACCAGACCACCAAGGATCCAGAAACCAATAGATTTGATCTCCTGTAAGACCGTCGCAATAAAAATCGATCGCGTCTCCAACCATGTGACGACTGTTGGAAACTTCCCCTACTCTAGCATTGACATCCGATAGACGATACCAACGAGTTATATGGACAGGGCGACCTAATCGATCGCGAACTTGCTGCACCAATTGGGCGATGTGGACAATTGCATCGACTGTTGCCTGGTTGGGGGGCAGGTAAGTGCCCCCATGGGTGGCTTCTGCCCAAGTAAAGCTGCCACTAGGAAGAATAGAGGCATGGATTTGGAGGTTGTGAGGCGTCCAAGCAGGCGGTCGGCGGGGCAAAATTAGAGCAAGAGGGGTTGGCGCTGCCTCTTCGCTATCTCGTCGTGCCTGAGACATCCGTTTCAGGTCATCCATCAAAGTTTGGATTGTTTTTTCGGGCGTTGGTAGATTGCGCCAAACCTGGGCAATGCGAATCAGCGCATTGCGCTGGTGATCAAGACCTTGGTATTCGGTAGGAATTTGGCGAATAAACTCGATGAGTGATCGATCGACCTGTGCCGCAGCCTCTGTCAAAATGCTCTGGGCGGGAGCACTGCCTGTAAACAAGGTCGGATTTACGCCTAAGGCAATGAGCGTATCCGATCTCGAATCGAGTTGACGCCAGAGCCGAAAACCTTCGACCAGAGCATTGCGTTGATTTGCCTGGGCAGCGTAGGTAATGGAAATGCGTTGGATCAAGGCAATCAATACAGAGTCAAGGATTTTTAGGCTGGTGACAGCAGAGGTGCTTTTTCCCAGAGAGGCGATCGCCGCTTCGCGGGAGTCTAGTTCTCGCCAAAGCTGGGTCAGGCGGATTAATCCTTCTCGTTGGTGTGGATACCCTCCGTAGCTAGCAGCAATCCGCTGGACAAACTGAAGTAAAGGAATATCCAGGTAAGTGTCGTCTAGGGTATGGGGTTGGGTGCCCAGCGGCAGCGGTGCATTGAGGGCGGCGATCGCCGCCTCGCGTGTATCTAACTTACGCCAGAGACGGGTTAGCTCCAAGAGCGCTTCGCGCTGATGCACCAACCCAACGTAGTGAGTTGGTAAGTGTTCCACTAGCGTCAACAGCGCTTGCTCCAGATACGCCAGATGGGGGGAAGCGTTTTGGCTCTGAAAGTCGATTTCCCCATCTTCGAGATAGTGAGTCATCAGGACCTGCTTATCACTTTTTTCGAGCCGCGCCGCTGCCACATCATTGGCAGGGGGTGCGTAGCCACTAGCAACGGTCATTAAAAATTGATCGCTATACCGTCCTGCTTCGGCAAACCAGAAATCTGCTCCTTGCCAGCCCTGAGCCGTCAGGTTATTGGTGATGCTGCGAATCGTATTGGCAGCGTAATGCACTTGTCCCTGAAAGGTACTGACATCCGCTAGGGAAACCCGATTAGCTGGAGCAATCCCCAATCCAGTTTCTTCCTCCTCTAATGTGGGATGCCCCTGGGCTGCGTACAGCGCTGCCAGAATGGGTTTGTGAATCCCTGTACGCTCGGCTTCGACAAGATAGATAGAATTTCGTTGATCAGGGGTCAATGGAGCCATAGGTTGAATAGAAAGCGGTTTGCTGATGACGATCGGCGGAGTCGCGATCGCTCGATGCATAAGTGCAGTCCGTCTCCGAGAGCAATTCTTGGAAAATACATTTACCGCTAGTCAGCGCGCAAACCCTTTGCCCTTACGCATACCCGACAAGTTGGCGGTAATTTATTTTCTGGAAATCTCCCTAGCTCAAAGTCTACATGTGTTTCAGGACTTGTTTCTGCCCTCTTGTCACGCGTCCTTTCCGCCTTCACTTCTCTGCCTTCCCCTCTCCATCTCCTCTATTCTCTCCACTGTGGCTACCGTCCGCTGCCGAGGTTAAGCTTAGATTAGTTCTGATGTAACTTCTTGGGGTCTGGCGTGACTAAGACAAATCTAGATTTTCTTGCAGTAACCGATCCAGCGATCGCCGATTTGATCCAGCGCGAACTCCAGCGCCAGCGGAGTCACCTGGAATTGATTGCCAGCGAAAACTTTACCTCTGCCGCAGTGTTGGCAGCCCAAGGCTCGGTATTGACCAACAAGTATGCTGAAGGTCTACCGGGCAAGCGCTATTACGGTGGCTGTGAGTTTGTGGACGGTGTGGAACAATTGGCGATCGATCGGGCAAAACAGTTGTTTGGCGCCGCCCATGCCAATGTGCAACCCCATTCGGGTGCCCAAGCAAACTTTGCTGTCTTTTTGGCGCTACTCGAACCCGGCGATACCTTTATGGGCATGGATCTGGCTCACGGAGGACACTTGACTCATGGCTCTCCAGTCAACGTTTCGGGTAAATGGTTTAAAACCTGTCACTACGCGGTGAACCGGGCTACGGAACAACTGGACTATGACGAAGTCCGCGCTCTGGCTCTCGAACATCGCCCCAAACTGATTGTTTGTGGGTATTCTGCCTATCCTCGCATCATTGATTTTGAGAAGTTTCGGGCGATCGCTGATGAAATTGGCGCATACCTGATGGCAGACATTGCCCACATTGCTGGTTTGGTCGCAACCGGACATCATCCCAACCCGATTCCTTATTGTGATGTTGTTACCACAACTACTCACAAAACCCTGCGAGGTCCCAGAGGCGGGTTGATTTTGACCCGTGATCCAGAATTGGGCAAGAAATTTGATAAAGGGGTATTTCCGGGCAGTCAGGGCGGACCTCTGGAGCATGTGATTGCAGGCAAGGCAGTCGCATTTGGCGAGGCGCTGAAACCAGAATTTAAAACCTACTCTGCCCAAGTCATTGCCAATGCTCAAGCACTGGCAGCTCAGTTGCAAAAATGCGGCTTCAAGATCGTGTCTGGCGGCACAGATAACCACTTACTATTGGTTGACTTGCAATCGATCGGCATGACAGGCAAGCAAGCGGATCAGCTCGTAAGTGGCATCAACGTCACGGCGAACAAGAATATGGTGCCCTTTGACCCGGCATCGCCCTTTGTAACCAGTGGCTTGCGATTGGGATCACCAGCGATGACAACTCGTGGTATGGGCACGACCGAATTTGTCGAGATTGCCAATATCATCGCCGATCGCCTGCTCAGTCCCGAAGACGCAAGCGTCACCCAAACCTGTCAGCAGCGGGTTGCAGCATTATGCGAAGCCTTCCCACTCTATCCTCACTTAACAATTCCGGTGGCGACTCTGGCGTAATTTCCATCAGTGATTCACAAATAGAGTGAGTCTCTTCGTTGGTGATTGATCAGGAGAAATTTCTAAGAGGGTGGAATCATGGGCATGTCCCATGACTCCACCCTCTCGTTTTAGTTCGATGACTTTTTCATTGCTGAGTTTCACAACAACTTCCGGAATTTGCTGACTAACCCCAGTCTATGTTTTCTAGACTGATGTCTCTTAGAACTGAATCTTTACTCAGAATCAGATCTCTCATCGTGCAAAGCTGCCAAAAGGCAGTACGTTGTTTTGTAGCAGTGCATTGTTGCTTAAGGTTCATTGTCTTGTGGAGTCTGCTGGCAAAATAAGGTTAATCAATGGGTTTTGTCGGGATTTGCACAAATTAGAGTGCTGATATGGACGAATTTAGAGCAATCTTGCTTTAGACCGACCCCTTCGATTTATATTTATCTGGTGACTACCGTCTGAAATGTAGTAGACTCTGCCTGACACTTTTTGTCCATCCCTACACTCTCTCAGATGCCTCACCATCTGTTTCAACCACCTTTAATTCTGTTGTCCGGGTTGGCAAGTCGTTTGCCAAGCCACTCTGCGATCGACCTCAAATACCACCTCATTGCTTTCCTGGTAGCCGCGCTGATCGTGCTTTGGAGCACGCCAGTGGTCAATAAAATCGGGTTAAGGAATGGGTTGGTCGATCCGCCTGGGGGTCGCAAAATTCACCAGCGCCCCATGGTGCGACTGGGAGGTGTTTCCATTTTTATGGGGACGGTCATTGCCCTGCTCATTGTTTGGAGCTTCGGTGGGTTTGGTCTTTTACCTTCTGAAAAGGAATATGAAGTTTGGGGCGTCGCGATCGGGGGTATCGCATTCTTCTTAATTGGACTTGCAGATGATCTGTTCAATCTTCCAGCCCTGAGCCGCCTCTTTATGCAACTGTCGGTTGCTGGAATGGCATGGCAATCTGGAGTGCGAATTGAGTTTTTGACCATTCCGTTTTTTGGGCTAACGTCTTTGCCAGAGTGGATTGGTTTGCCTATCACGGTGATTTGGTTGGTTGGTATGGCAAATGCCATCAATATGATTGATGGGTTGGATGGTCTGGCGGCTGGAGTGTCGGGCATCGCCGCGGTGGTGATGGTGATTGTCAGCCTATTTATGAATCAGCCTGCGGCAGCCTTGATCGCCGCAGCCCTTGCAGGTGGAGCGATCGGGTTTCTGCGTTATAACTTCAACCCAGCCCAGATCTTTATGGGCGATGGCGGAGCCTATTTTATGGGTTTTACCCTGGCAGGGGTTGGCGTGATTGGGTTGGTCAAAGGGGTGACAACTGTGGCAGTGTTGCTACCTTATCTGATTTTGGCAGTGCCGATTTTGGATATTTCTGCGGTGGTGGTCGATCGCCTTCGACGAGGCAAATCCCCCTTTGCAGCAGATAAGCGTCATTTACACCATCGCTTGTTACAAGCGGGGCTGTCACAACGACTCATTGTTTGCTTCATCTACTCTCTAACTCTTTGGGTTGGTAGTTTAGCAGTCGCAGTGTCGGGGATTCCCAGTGGTTTAGCCTATGCTCTGGCAGCCACCGCATTGTTAGGTTACACCAGTTGGCGTGTCTGGAAAAATGCTCGACCCCAGGCATAGTCTAAGTAGCATTGTCATCGAGTAAGAGTTTTGAGTGATGAGTTTTACCTAAGGCTTCTCACTCAAAACTCCATTACTCAAAACTCAAAACCTTCATTTTTCCATGTCTGCCGAAATTATTTGCGTTGGAACAGAATTACTGCTGGGCGATATTTTAAATAGTAATGCCCAGTTTTTAGCGCAACAATTGGCGCAGTTGGGTATCCCTCACTACTATCAGAGTGTGGTCGGAGACAATCCAGCGAGAATTCAGCAGACCGTGGCGATCGCGAGTGAGCGTTCCCAAATTCTAATCTTTACTGGCGGTCTGGGTCCCACCCCTGACGACCTCACCATTGCCACGCTGGCGGATTTTTTTGGTGTCCCCCTAGCGGAACGTCCCGAAATTATCGAAGACATTACTCGTAAATATGCCCAGCGGGGCAGAGAGATGACGGCAAACAACCGCAAGCAGGCGCTCTTACCCGTCGGAGCCGAAATTCTCACCAATTCAGTGGGCAGTGCCCCCGGCATTATTTGGCAACCCCGCCCCAACCTGACGATTCTGACTTTTCCTGGCGTTCCCACAGAGATGAAGCAGATGTGGCAAGAAGTTGCCGTTCCCTACCTAAAAAGTCAAGGTTGGGGACAGCAACTGATCCATAGCCGAACCTTGCGATTTTGGGGCATTACCGAATCTGCTCTGGCAGAAAAAGTCGCCCCTTTTCTGGATCGACAAAATCCAACGGTTGCTCCCTATGCCAATAACGGGGAGGTCAAGCTGAGAGTGTCTGCTCGAGCTGCATCGGAGGCAGAAGCCACCGCACTGATTGCCCCAGTGGAACATCAACTCAAACAAATTGCTGGCGCAGACTGCTATGGCGCGGATGAGGATACGCTCGCGTCGGTGGTGGGTCGAGCTTTGCTGGCATCAAAAGCAACGCTTGCCGTAGCCGAGTCCTGTACGGGAGGGGGCTTAGGGCAAATGCTCACTGTGACGCCAGGTAGCTCAGTCTATTTTTGGGGTGGGGTCATTTCTTATGACAACTCGGTCAAAGTGGAATTGCTGAATGTCCATCCGGACGATTTGGCACAACAAGGAGCCGTCAGTGCGATCGTCGCTGAGCAGATGGCGGCAGGAGTCCGCGATCGTTTGGGAACCACTTGGGGGCTGAGTATTACGGGTATCGCGGGACCCGATGGTGGCAGCGACAGCAAACCCGTGGGACTGGTCTATATTGGATTAGCCCATACGAATGGGTATGTCACTAGCTACGAGCATCGCTTTGGTGAATTACGCAGCCGCAACTGGATTCGCCATCTCAGCGCTTGCACGGCACTGGATCACCTACGACGCCAATTAATTCTGTCAACGTCCCGAGCAACCGGTTAAATATCTAGAAGTTTCCAGAGAAGATTTACCCTCTGCCATTGCCCTTCGACTTCGCTCAGGGCAAAAGTTGGCTGAGCGGGTCGAAGCCAGCGGGTAATTTGTTGGCTAAAAATCTCCTCCGTGAAAGATGTATCGAAAAATTTACAAAGCCATTTGGCTGATAGGGCTGAAAGCCATTTGACGGAAATTGTTAACGAGCGTTTCAATCAGAGGGTGGGTTCCTTGATCATTTGAAATGTTTAGCTATGATAGGAAGACGGGATCATGAACTTTGTGCTAAGAAGTACATCTTCCGAAATATAATTTTAAAAGCGAGTGGGTTGAGATTTTTCCGGATACGGTTAGGTTTGAGTTCATAGAAAGAACTTTCGGGCGGTACTTTAAGGAGCTTTCTGTTCAATGGACTACATTGAAAAGGTACTCGAAAAAATTAAAGAATGGACACGCAGGTTGATCGAAGCCCTTTTGGGACCTGAAATTCAACCCGAAGCTGAGCCGATTCCCATTCCAGTCAACGATCCCCAACGTCGCTAACGATTTACCGCTGAGTTAGGGATTTAAGATTGCTAAATATTTTGGTGCTGCACGGACCAAACCTGAATCTCTTAGGTAAACGAGAGCCTGAGGTTTATGGCTCCACGACTCTGGATGCAATTAATCAGCAATTAGAGCAAGCATCAAAGGGGCTGGAAATTCATCTTTCGATTCTCCAGTCTAATCATGAAGGTGTGCTGGTTGATGCAATTCAGCAGGCGTTTGGGCAACAGCAGGGATTGTTGATTAATCCGGGTGCCTACACACACACCAGTGTGGCCATTCGGGATGCGATCGCCGCAATTGATCTACCCACCGTAGAAGTCCATTTGAGTAATATTTATCGCCGAGAAGCGTTTCGGCACCATTCCTATATTGCCCCGGTTGCGATCGGTCAGATTAGCGGGTTTGGCGCAGACAGCTACCTATGGGGGCTACACGCGCTGGTACAGCACTTACGGAAATCAATACCAGCGTAGGGCTTTGGCATTTAGATTTTGCCAGTAAAGATCCCTTGCCATTCCATTTTTCTGATCTACGCTATCCATGACAGCGATCGTGGTCTGAAAGGCAAAGCAGCAAATTTATTCGCCCCTGGAATACCTGAATTCCAGGGGCTTTTGATTGATGACTCAGCTAAACAATGACTCCGCCCTCTGTCTGGGTTGAAGCTCGTGAGCGCGCGCTTAGACTATAAATTTGTCAGCAGACTTTTACCAGTTCAATATTCCAGATTCAGACATTCCAGATTGAGCTGTTTGGTCATTTACCCAAACTCCAAATTTCAAATTCCAAAATTATGCTCAAGCGGTCAATGGGTGGGTATTTCTGATACAGCAATTCCAGCGTAATCAGGGAAAATAGACCCTGTTTAAGTAGATTAGCCCCATTCTCAAATGGGTAGGTTTCGCTAGCGGTCAATGGTAGGCTAATGCAGGGTTTTTATAAAATGCTTACGCTCCTTTTGCCGAATTGGCAAAAAGGGGCAGGGCTGGCTATGCCCTTTGAAACCCTACCCAAACAGGCAGCCGACAAAAAGAGGTGATATGGGTGAAACCCCGCTGGATCTAGAACTTTGGGTTGATCAGATGGCGCTTCTGGTCTCTTTACCTTTGCAACCAGAACATCGTGCGGGTGTGGTTGCTAATTTTGATCGAATACAGGCGATCGCCCAGTTGGTGATGGAGTTGCCATTGCCGGATGAAGTAGAAACGGCTCCTGTGTTTGAGCCTTAGGAGCGTGGAAATTTTATGAACCCATCTTTCCCAGATGCAATCCGGATTGCTGAAACTGTTCGGGGTCGCGAAGTGTCTGCCAAAGCGGTTGTGGCTGCTGCTTTGGCAAGAATTGCGGCTCAAAATCCTCGTTTGAATTGTTTTACAACCATTCTGGCAGATGCTGCCCTGGAACAAGCAGAGCAAATCGATCGGGCGATCTCGGCAGGCACTGATCCGGGACCGCTGGCAGGCGTACCGTTTGCTGTCAAAGATTTGTTTGATGTGGCTGGAGTGACCACCTTAGCCGGCTCTAAGATTAATGCAGAACGCCCTCCGGCAAGCAAAGATGCCACTCTGGTCAGAGCACTGAAACAGGCAGGCGCCGTCTTGGTCGGAGCACTGAACATGGATGAGTACGCCTATGGCTTTGTGACCGAAAACAGTCACTATGGGGCAACTCGCAACCCTCACGATTTACAGCGAGTAGCAGGGGGATCTTCTGGCGGTTCAGCGGCAGCCGTGGCAGCAGGATTGGTGCCTTTAACCCTGGGATCCGATACGAATGGTTCCATTCGGGTGCCTTCAGCATTTTGTGGCATTTTTGGACTGAAACCTACCTATGGCAGACTTTCTCGGTCTGGAGCCTATCCATTTTGCAGCAGTTTCGATCATTTGGGACCGTTTGCTCGATCGACGCGTGATCTGGCACTGGCGTTTGACCTGATGCAAGGGTGGGACGCAGATGATCCAGCCTGTACCGATCGTCCCCCCGAACTCTGCTTGCCCGAATTGAGTCGGGGCGTCGATAGCATTCGGGTGGCGATCGCGGGCGATTACTTTACCCAAAGTGCTGAACCGGAAGCACTGCAAGCAGTGGAAAAAGTTGCGAAAGCACTGGGGGCATCACAGGTAGTCACCCTGCCAGAAGCTCACCGGGCAAGAGCGGCAGCTTTTTTAATCACTGCGAGCGAGGGGAGTAATCTGCACCTCGAAAATTTGCGTCAGCGTCCCCAGGATTTTGACCCAGCAACCCGCGATCGTTTTTTGGCGGGTGCGCTGATTCCGGCAACCTGGTATCTTCAGGCGCAGCGGTTCCGGCGTTGGTATCGCGATCAGGTGCGCGAATTGTTTGAGCAAGTGGATGTGATTCTGGCACCGACCACTCCTTGCGTAGCACCGCTGATTGGACAGACCACCATGGTGTTGGATGGGATGGAAATGTTGACCCGTCCCAATATCGGACTCTTTACCCAACCGCTTTCTTTCATTGGCTTGCCGATCGTCTCTGTGCCCGTGCATCGTCCTGGTGAGTTACCCCTGGGTGTGCAAGTGATTGCGGCTCCTTACAATGAAGCGTTGACTTTGCGAGTGTCGGCTTATCTGGAAGCAACCGGGGTGGTGACTGCGCCGGTGGCGATGTTGTAGAAGGATGAGTTGGGGGAGACGCGGGGACACGGGGACGGGGAAGGAGATGAGGTGTTAAAGACTGAAGTCGCCTCTCTCTTCTCTGAATATTGAGACCTAACACCTACGATCAAATCTGCTAAGCGAAGCCTGGTTGACCATGAGCGGATAGATTAGTAGCAGAACTTTTGCTGCGATACGAGGACTAATCTATGCGTCCCCTGAAGTCTATTGGTTTAGCGGCGATGCTGCTGGTGTTGGGGGTGTCTGTACCCGTTGCGCTGGTGAGTGTTGGGTTGCCTGGTTTCGCCCAGACGAGTCAGAGTCAGAGAGTGGAGGTGGATCAACTGGCACAGCAGGGCGATCGCCAGTATCGGGAGGGCAAGTTTCCGGAGGCGCTGGCAACCTATCAACGGGTGGTGACGCTGCGGCAACAGATTAAAGATCGACCGGGGGAGGGCGAGGCGTTCTATAACGTAGGCAGAACGTACTATCAGTTAACACGTTATACCGATGCGCTGAAGGCTTACCAGCAGGCACTTGCCATTCGATCGGACTTCAACGACAAGGATGGGGTGGCGGTCATCCTGAACAGTGTGGGGCGGACTTACTACAAGCTGAATAATTACGCTCAGGCACTCAAGATTTATCAGCGGGCGCTGGAGTTGCGGTTGGAAGTGGGCGATCGCTTAGGGGAGGCAATCACTCGCGATGATCTCGGCAATGTGTATCGGGGCATGGGAGATTTTGCTCAGGCAGTGGAGTCTCACCAAAAGGCATTGGAGTTGACGCGACAGTTGGGGGCGAAACCCGCCGATGAGGCAAAAATTCTCAATAATCTGGGGTTGGCTTACGAGGGTTCCAGCAAATACCAAGCGGCGTTGGAAGCTTACCAGCAGGCATTAGAGCGATTCAAAGCGCTGAACCAGGTTCCGAACATCACGACGACACTGACCAATATCAGTTCGATCTATATCAATTTGGGACAATTTGCGGCGGCGGAAAAGTCTTTGCAAGAAGCGCTGCAAATTGCCAAGGAAATTGGCTCACAACGGGATGAAGCCGCCATTCTCAATAACGTGGGGGCAATTCGAGAGCGGTTGGGGCAATATTCCAAAGCGCTAGAGGCGTATCAACGAGCAGCTGAGATTTTTCTAGCATTGGAAGATTTGTCCAAACAGGCGGATATGTTCAACAATATCGGCGTAGTGTACGAGCGGTTGGGGCAATATCCGAAGTCCCTGGAGTTTTTTCAAAAAGCATTATTGATTCGTCAGTCGATCGGCGATCGAGCGGGCGAAGGCAGCTCACTCAACAACATGGGAACGATTTACTACAAGTCGCAGCAGTATTCCAAGGCGTTGGAATTGTGCCAGCAAGCGTTGAAATTGGCGCGGGACAGTGGCGATCGCTCGGGAGAAGCCGTCACTCTGAATAATTTGGGCACCACTCGCAATAAACTCGGCGATTTTCGCCAGGCAGCAGAGCTATATCAACAAACGCTAGAGATCCGCGCCGAGGTGGGCGATCTACTGGGCGAGGCAATCACTCTGGGTAATCTGGGCAGTGCCTACCATAGTCTGAAAGCCTATCCTCAGGCATTGGGCTTCTATCAGCGAGCGCTGGGCATGGCTCGTTCGTTGGGCGATCGCCAGACCGAACGGGTGATTCTTGCTAATATGGGGCACTTGTTTCGAGAGCAGGCACAGCCCGATCTGGCGATCGCTTTCTACAAACAATCGGTGAATGTGACAGAAGCCATCCGCAAAGATTTGCGATCGCTGTCTCGCCAAGATCAAGAAGCTTACACGCAGACCGTAGCGATGACTTATCGCAATCTGGCAGATACCTTGCTGACCAAGGGGCGCGTGGCAGAAGCGCAACAAGTCTTGGAACTGCTAAAAGTGCAAGAACTGCAAGACTTTACTGAGGATGTTGAAAACAAGACTGAAAAAATGGGGGTGACGATCGCCCCTATCGAAGCGTCGATCTTGCAGGAAAACGGCTCACTGATTGCGTTTGGTCAAAAGGTAGAGCAGTGCAAACAAACACAATGCTCCCAACTGCCGCAACTGACCGCTCAACTTCAGGCATTGAACCAGCAATATGACCAGACGGTGCAGAGTTTTGAGAAAGAAATTCAACAACGCTTGAAAAATGATCCGTCGTCGCTTGACCCGGCAATTTTGCCCGGATTGAAGAGTTTGGTGGAATCCCAACCCGGTACGGTATTGATTTATCCGCTGGTGTTAAAAGACAAAATCTGGCTACTGATGGCGGCACAGGGCGGAATTGTTAAGCGCTACGAGGTGCCTGTGAATGAAGCCCAACTGGGGGAAGCAGTGCTCAAGTTTCGGCGACTGGTGCAAGATCGGCGGTTTCGCCCCAAAGGTGCCCAAGCGGCAGGCAAACAGCTGTATGAATGGCTGGTGCGTCCTCTGGAAAAAGAATTGGATGCGAATCAAATTAAACATCTGGTGTTTGCCCTCGATCGCTCTACCCGCTATTTGCCGATGGGGGCGCTGTTCGATGGTAATCAATACTTAATCGAGAAGTACACGGTTTCGACCGTTCTGTCGGCAAATTTGACTAATCTGAGTGAGCGTTTGCCGACGGGCGTACAAAACACCACCATTCTGGCGTTGGGAGCGTCGGAATTTACAGGTGGGTTCAATCCGCTACCCAATGTACCGACGGAACTCGATGCGATCGTCCGCAAACACAAAAGTGACGTACAAGGGATCTATCCCGGTCTAGAATTTCTCAACCAAGCTTTTAATTTAACGACGTTACAGGCAAACCTGCCGGGGCGCAAAATTCTACATATCGCCACCCATGCTGCGTTTGTCTCAGGTAGACCAGAAGATTCTTACCTGGTGTTGGGCAATGGCAAAAAAATGACAACGGATGAGATCAAAACCCTGACCCGGTTGGGAGATGTGCATCTGGTTGTCCTCTCTGCTTGCGAAACGGCGCTAGGGGGACCCGACCAGGATGGTATCGAAATCTCTGGCATCAGTTCCTATTTTCTCAATGCTGGCGCTAAAGCGGTGATTGCGTCGCTTTGGTCTGTGGATGATGCCAGCACCAGCCAGTTGATGCGAGAGTTTTACGGCATTCTGGCAAAAAGTACGGCGGAAAATCCAGTCACCAAAGCGGAAGCGCTACGGCAAGCCCAACTCAGCTTGCTCCATACCCAAACCAACGATGCCGATTTTTCCCATCCCTATTTCTGGGCACCATTTATTTTGATTGGCAATGGACTTTAATACCAATTTGATTTGTGGTTGCGACAGATCTAGATTCCCTCTAGCCGCTGCGTGCGACTGGATATCGGGGTCAGGTATTGCGAATTTAAGTGCTCAAAGTTAACACTTCGCAATCGATCGACTGAAAAGCATTAAACTTCATTGCGAAGTTCAAAGTGAACAATCGTGGCATGGTAGGGTCTTGTTCGTTGGAGAATGCCGAAAAGCTACGAAAGGAGAACACCTTGGATTCACGTACAGATCTTCCCCAAAATGCATCGCTTCGTGAAGACTTCAGTGAGTACGTTGCCCACCTCCAGCTTCACATGGCTTTGCAAGCTCGCAATCTGGTTCCGACCCTGACTCAAACGTTGGACAGTCGCGAGCAAATGCTGCACCAAACCCAAGCGATGTTTGAAAAGCAAATTTCTCGCCAAATGTTCAATTCGTCTCAAGGGTGATTTGATTCATCGTGCACGTTGAGTCTTATATTCCGCTGCCCACATCGCCAGGATGGCTTGAGGTGAGGCAAAAATCTTGGTAAGCAGATCTGCCTCACAGTTCTACGACTGTTGAGGCCATGTTCATTATGGTTGTGGCTGACCCGGTGCTTCAGTTCTGGCAGTGGTCGCCACGGAACGATTCGATCGCAACAATATCAATAACTGAAACAATCAATAACTGCAACAGCCTCCAGAATGACTCGACGGTGGCGGGGGATTTGTTCTATTAAACGACGGTGTTTGGCAAGCGTTGCTACGGCTGGTTTAACACGCGCTCAATTCGCCGATCGGGAATCAACCAGATGATCGCAACAAGTACGTATAGAAAAGCCGCTAACCAGGCTTGTACAAAAGAAAGCAGAATTGCCACTGCGTAGATGATCAGTGACAGTTTGCCTTTGTAGTCGCGACCAATTGCGATCGCGAGATCGGAATCTTTGCCGTGGTGAGCGATCAGGGTATAGGTCAAGATCAGGTAGGAGATCGCGGCAAAAAATAGGACAACGCCATACAGGGCAAGCGGAATGGTGGCTAAGTGATTTTCGCCCATCCAGGCAGTGGTAAATGGCAACAGCGAGAGCCAAAACAGGAGATGTTGATTTGCCCAAAGGATGGGTCCATTAACGCGGCGAACGGCTTGGAGCAAGTGGTGGTGATTGTTCCAGTAGATGCCGAGATAGATGAAGCTCAATACGTAGCTAAGAAAGACTGGAATCAATGGACGGAGCGCGGCAAGGTCAGCTTCGTGAGGCACTTTTAGCTCTAACACCATGATGGTGATGATGATGGCAAGAACGCCATCACTAAAGGCTTCTAATCTCCCTTTTCCCATCTGTATAGGCTCTCTGCGACTGGAATGGTTGGACATCCCGTACTCTACCGCATCGTTGATGAGTCGTAAAATTGCATTGCAAATCCTATTAATTACTTGTAGCTAAGAGAACATATCCTATCTTTTTCAATACATAGAAACAGTCTTGCAGGTTTCATTGTTTTCCTTCATACCAGATTGATGAGCAAATTTAGTATTCGTAAAATAAATAAGTTCATCAAAACTTGACGCAATTAAGTCACACAAGACCAAATTTTCTCTGTTAAATTGGGTATCAAATCAGGTGCAAATGTCAGGTTGAGTATCTAAATCGGATACAAGCGCAAACCATACAAAGAACTCCACTTCATTGGTCTAGTTATGGAACTATCTCAATCCAATCTTTTGCAACTAGCTAAACAGGGAAACATTCAAGCAATTTTAGATTTCATGTAACATTTCTTTCAGTCAAAAAGAATAGTTACATGCTTCTTTAGCAGAGAGTGAAGAATATCTACAAAGCGCGATCGCTCAAGAAGTCATCATGGATCAAATCTTGGTTCACATCGTTTTAGCAGGTAATCCTGGAAAACATGGAAGCAAATTCTTCCAGAACTACAGAGGCTCAAAGTCAGTCCAGCTTCTTTAGAGGCAATTTCTTCTAACTTAAAATCCCCACCTCCACTTGAGGATTTAATCCAGTAAGTCGATAAGGATTTTGCGACTTCTCTCATCGCTCAATGTCAAAAAAATGCTCAAATGGATGGAGTCATTAATCCTGAAGAAGAAGAAGCAATTATTGCCAATATCAGCAAACGCTTGAAAACTAATATCACCTAGGGCATGAATCGCTGAGGTAATTTCTAGAATTAGTCGAAGTGCATCAGATCAGTGACACTTACATCTTGAAGGGGTAATCAACGTGGGATTCACAGAAGATATTACAAAAGTCGCAGATCAAGTTCGCAAGAAAGCGGATCTGGTGACAGGAGAAGAATCTACAAAAATGGGACTAATCGTTCCATTTTTAAATACTCTTGGTTACGATATTTTTGATCCGACAGAAGTCATTCCTGAGTATGTTGCAGATTTTGCTACCAGACGGTCAGGACAACTTGAGAAAATTGATTATGCGATCGCTATCAATGGCACGATCGTCATCCTTGTAGAAGCTAAAGCTCGTGGTCAAAAGCCGGAAGCGCACGACGGACAACTTAAAAAATACTTCAACTCTCTGCCTGAGACAAAGATTGCCGCTGTCACCAATGGGCTTGAATATCGGTTTTTCACAGATTTACGCCTCGATAACATCATGGATGATGAGCCGTTCTTCTGTTTTAATATCCTGGACTATGACCAGAAGCAAATTGACAATCTAAAGTTCTTTCATCGAGAAAATTTTGATGCAGCGATCATCAAAAGACATGCCGAGGAAATGGTTTATACGACAGGGCTTACTACGTTGGTCGATGATTTATTGAAATCGCCTTCCAAAGAATTCATTAGTTTTTTATTGAAAGAACTCAGCAAAATCTCGCCTAAATATGAAATAAAAAAAGTAAACGATAAGAAGATTCAACGGTTTGAACCCATCATTAAAAGAGCGATTCAAAGCAGTTTGGTAGATCTAATGACACGTTCCATAAGCCAAGAAATGGGTCAACCCAAAGACTTGCCAGATCCTACGAACTTAGCTGTGTTGCAAGAAGTTGAGGAGGATGAAGATTCAGAAGTTGTTGATTCCAAAGTTGAAACCACCGCTGAAGAACTGGAAGCTTTTGAAAAAGTTAAGACAATTACATCTCAATCAAAGCTCTACAAATTAGAGATTAAATACAAAGATGTCGTTGCCTATTTCGGCATCAATGTTGGCAAAAGTACTTGGTGGTTTCTGAGGCTCTATCTCTCTTCCAAAAAGAAGAATTTTGTTACTCGATTACCGATGGATGAAGTCAGAAATCTAGCGGTAGGATTTGAGGTTCAAGAAATGACCGCTTCGCTAGGAGACGCAATGTCAAGGGTAATCATTTCATCTGTAAGCGATTTGGATCATCTTTCAAATCTAATCCTAAAGTGTTACGAAACGGAAGCTGCGAAACATCCTATTGGGAAAATAGTTACACCTAAATAAAACCTGGATAAAATCCCTCTTACCAGGTCACATGGTCTTCTAGCTTCTTCAATAACTTGGGACCCACCCCCGACACCTGATCGAGATCGGCCAGCGAAGTAAATGGTTTGTGTTGCCGCGCTGCAATGATGCGCTTTGCCAAGCCCGGACCCACTCCCGGTAGTGCTTCCAGTTCCGCCTGACTCGCCGTGTTGAGATTGACCCGCTGACTTGGGGTTGTCGGTGCCTGCGATCGTGCCTTCTGCGAATGCTTAGGGGGCTGGGTCATTGGCGTGGAAGCCGTTGGAAGGTTCGTTTTCTGAGGACTGGTAATTGGAGTTGCCGATCGCACCGCCGCAGTTGGGTTCGTTGCCCCAGACATCGGACAACGACTGCGTTCTTTTTCAGCTTTGCGGGCGATCGCAGGCGGCACCCCCAAGATGGCATTAGTATAGAGCCGCTCAAACTCGCGCTCATAATGCGCCGCCACGATCGGGCTGTGAATCACCAACACCGTTTCATCATTGGCATTGTTTGCCGCTGCCGTCCAATTGTGTGACCCCGTAATCACCGTTTGGCGATCGATTACACCAAACTTGTTGTGTAGCAAATCTCCCGGCGGTAAACGCGGCACCCCCACTGTCGCGATCGGGCTTTGCCAGGGACGATTGTTCGGTTCAGATTTGCAATTATCTGCAAGCGCAACACCCAGCATATCCAACCCCTCACTAAAGGGGCGGTAAGCAAAACCCGGATCGATCAGCGTGCGAATTTGCACCCCCCGCTGGTTCATTACTTCCAACTGATTGACCAACGTCTGATCCGAAAAGACAAACAACGCCATCTCAATCGATCGCTGCGCCGTACTCAACGTTTTGCCAATTAAGCCATTGCTGCTCTGGCTCCAGGGAATCGTGGCATTCGTGGGTGAAAAGTGAACCTCGATCGTCGTTGCGCCCAAGATCACCTGTCTCACCGGCAGAAAAGGCTTCTTCACCCCAAACTTGCTATCCAGCTTGCCACCAGGCCCATCGCCCCACATCACATTAAATTCCTGCGTGAAGAGGCTTGCCACCTCCGCACTATCGATCTTCAGCAAATTATTGGCATTGCCCCGACTACTCGGCGACTTGAAATCACCATGGATATCAGAAGTCGTGAAATTGGCAGATGTGACAATCACCTGCCGACCATCCACTACCACAAACTTGTCATGCATCAAGCTGCTGCCCTCTGACCCATCCGCTGTATCGTCAATCCAGGGCACCTTGGCGTTACGCAGCATCACCAGTGCATCCCGTTGATTGATTTCATCGGGACTGAGCTGTCCATCTCCATTGATATCGATCAATTGAATGGCTTCTTTGTAGCGACCCTGTTCTCGCTCGGGAAGTTTGGCAATTTCTGCCGCAGTAAAACTGCTAAATGGGCGGGAGTAAGTATTTTCCAGAATCACCCGCACTTTTACCCCAGCTTTCTGGCGATCGATGAGCGCCTGAGCAATTTTCGGCAACCGTAATTCTTGAACCGCAACCTCTACACTGCTTTGGGCAGACGCAATCAGATCCACAATCTTTTGTTCTAGATCCGTGCCCGGTCTGGTAATTTTGCGATACGGCTCCGTATACTGAAAGGCCGGATCATGATTAGTATAGGCTTCCACCAATGGATCTTGCGGCAAAGGCGTCGGGCGCGTTGCTTCCGGCTGCCCCGCCTGACAAGCCGCCAACCCAGCCAAACTCACCCCACCCACCCAACGACCGAACCAAGCCAGAGAAGGTAAACGCACAACCACCTGATTCCCACCAAAAGTTACCCAGCCAGAATGCCCCAATCTTGCTCAATTGTCCCATCCTTGGCTTGTCTGACCTGCCAACTTTGGGAATCGATATTGGGCTGAGGACAATAAACTTTCGATCATTCTTCATTTTCCCCATCCCCCGTTCCCCTTTTTCGTAACCTTGGCAACAAGAGCTATCCTGAAAAAGCAACCGTTTTCTGAGCCGCATCGTCATGCAGATTTACCTGGATTACAGCGCCACTACGCCAACTCGCCCAGAAGCGATCGCCCGGATGCAGGAAGTGATGACCCAACAGTGGGGCAACCCTTCGAGTCTCCATGCCTGGGGGCAACAGTCAGCAACCGTGATTGAGCGTGCCAGAGTGCAGGTTGCCCGCTTGCTCAACGCACCCGCCGAAGCGATCGTTTTCACCTCTGGTGGCACTGAGGCAGACAACCTGGCAATTATGGGAGTTGCGAGGCAATATCGCACTCCGCAGCACCTGATCATCTCCAGTGTCGAGCATTCGGCAGTGGCAGAACCCGTGCGCTTGCTGGAGCAATGGGGTTGGCAAGTGACGCACCTCCCTGTCGATCGGCAGGGACGAGTCAACCCCGAAGATCTGCGCCAGGCGTTGCGTCCAGATACCGTCTTGGTGTCGGTCATCTACGGACAAAGCGAAGTCGGTACTCTGCAACCGATCCAGATCCTGGCAGAAATTGCCTGCGCTCAAGGCGTGCTGTTCCACACCGACGCGGTACAGGTGGCAGGACGATTACCGATCGATCTGCAACAATTGCCTATTGATTTGCTGTCGATATCGAGCCACAAGATCTATGGTCCCCAGGGGGCAGGCGCACTCTACGTGCGACCGGGGGTCAACCTGGTGCCATTATTGGGGGGTGGGGGACAAGAAGCCAAATTACGCTCTGGCACCCAAGCAGTACCGACGATCGCCGGATTTGGCGTTGCTGCCGAACTGGCAATGCAAGAAATATTGACCGAGCCCTCTCGATTGACGGGCTTGCGCGATCGTTTGTTTGATTTGCTGGCAGAGGTGCCAGGGTTACAGCCCACTGGCGATCGCTGGTATCGACTGCCGCACCATGTCAGCTTTTGTGTCCAGGATGCCGATGGCGAAATGATCAGCGGCAAAACCCTGGTACGGCAAATGAACCTGGCAGGAATTGGTATCAGTTCGGGGTCTGCCTGCAATAGTGGCAAACTGACCGCTAGCCCCGTCTTGCAAGCAATGGGCTATCGCGATCGGGCAGCCAAAGCAGGCATTCGGTTCACCTTGGGGCGCGACACGACCGCAGCAGATGTAGACTGGACTGCCCTGGTCTTCCAACAAATCTTGCAACGGCTATCTCACCAACCCTTGCTTCCGGTTTAATGAGACAATGGCAAAAGTTTCTAGCCTTTGTTCTGATTGACCCATGGCGGCACTTCCCACAACCCTGGATGACGCGATCGCGCAAGCCAAAACGGCAACCCAAACGGCTCTTGAAAAGGGATACACCCGGCTACAAGTCGAGTTTTTGTTTCCCGAACTCAAGCCCATTCCAGTGGCACATCAGTTTGTTGATTTATTCGCAGAATATGGCGAAACCCTCAAGGTGTTCTTTACCGATGCAGGCGCCGCTGCCCTGGTGAGACGCGATTGGGGCGCGGTTCCGTTCAAAATCCATAGTCTCGATGTGGCTGGGTCACGCCAAACGACCTCGGTGCAAGAACAAATCAGCGACGACGATCGCATTTTTCTGTTTGTAGCTCCAACCGCGGTCGAAGCAGGTCCCGTGGAGCAAATTTGTGAAGCCGTAGGCGATCGTCCGGTAGTGTTACTCAATCCTCGCTTAGAAGACTTTGCCACGGTCGGGATTGGTTACGCTGGACGGCAACTCCGCATGCGGTTCCTCAGTACTTTTGAGCCTGCCTATTACTTAAGACCCCTGGATGAGGCAGCTCTGTTTCGTTGCTATCCCGATCTCTGGCAAATTTGGTCTACTGAAAACGATGATTACACCCTCTTAGGGGAAGAATTTCAAAAGCCCGACAGTGATACGCTGGAGCTAATTTTGGCAAAGGCCAGAAGCACCCAGAATGCTAACCAGGGTCTGTTTTCAGGGCTTCAAAAGCTCCTGCGAGGTTTGGGAAGTTAAAGCGTGAAATCTGCATGGGCATGAGTACAACAACGGTAAGGACACAAGCACTGGTGCACTTACCAATGGAATACACTCAACCGAAAAGGGCAACAAATACTTGGAATGGCTGATTTATCAGCCATACATTACCCGGTATACTGCAAGATACTCAGAATCTTGTAGCCATTAGGCGATTCCGACCGAATTTGAGTCCGAAGCAGAAATCCTCAAAGCTGCCTCATAGAAACTAAATCTTTTCGAGAAAACTGTGATCTTTATTACAGGCGATCGCGGGATTCAAAGGGATCGGGGCATAATGAGATTAAGGGAGTCAGTAGCTGTGCATGGGGGGGCATTCGTGTCAAAGCAGCTAGCTTTCCGGTGATTAGCCTTTTAGTATGGTTATTTAGTGGGCGTTCGCATGAGCCAACTTACCCAACGACGGATTGTCATTGGTGACGTTCACGGTCACTATGACGGATTGATGACGCTTCTGGATATGATCTCTGCTGGCTCTGAGGATCAGGTTTATTTTTTAGGAGACTTGATCGATCGCGGACCGCAGAGTGCCCAAATCGTTGAATTTGTCCGACAAAGCTCCTATGCTTGCCTGCTGGGCAATCATGAGCAACTGCTGCTGGAATCATTTCCCCGTGGAGAAGTCCATGATCCAGCCATGCAAGCCTGGCTTTATAGCGGAGGGCGGGCAACCATCAGCAGTTACAACGATGTCGATCTCCTGATGGAGCATATGAAGTGGATTCGGACATTGCCACTTTATCTAGATTTGGGCGATCTCTGGTTAGTCCATGCGGGAGTCCATCCCGAAATGCCGATCGAAAAACAAACCTCACATGAACTTTGCTGGATTCGCGAAGAATTTCACAGCAGTCGCGCACCTTACTTTAAAGATAAGTTGATCATTACAGGTCACACGATCACGTTTACTTTGCCAGGTGTTTCCCCAGGGGAACTGGCACAAGGGCGCGGCTGGCTAGATATTGATACAGGTGCTTATCATCCTCGGAGCGGTTGGTTAACTGGAGTCGATATGACCCATCGCAAAGCCTATCAAGTGAATGTGATGCGGAAAGAATCGCGAGTCCTCCCCCTGGATGAAGCTATGACTCAGGTCAATCCGGCACATGTGATGGCACATCGACAGGCAATGCGTCTGTAGCAGGAGGGCTGGGTTCTCCTGTTAGTATCCTAGAAATCCTCATTCTCTGCTAAAGCCAACCCCCCGAAATCTTTAAGATTTCGGGGGGTTAAGGGATCTTTCATCGATGTTATGAGCCTGGAACCAAAGACCTGATCATTCTATGTAGGGCGTCGCTAGCGTCAGCGTAACGCATTGAAATTATGGTAAATCTGCGTTACAGCGTTATCTAAGATTAGAGCAGGTTTTTAATTTTTGCTTTATAGGCAACCTTGTCTAAGCCATCGCCGATTTTCGCTTTGGTAGGATTGATCGCTTGCTGAATGCGGGCAATGCGGTTTTTGGTATCAGGATGGGTGCTCAAGATGGTGGGAACAGAGCCTTGACTTTGAGCCAGGAGCTTCTGGAAAAAGGTAATCATTTCATATTGGGCATAGCCTGCTGCACCCATATTTTTGAGCCCTTCCTGATCGGCTTCGTACTCATCTTTGCGGCTATTGGGGCGGCGCAGAGCCAACTCAACCCCTAGCCCCACTGCGGTGTTGCGATCGAGTCCTGCGGCAGTGGCGATACCGCGTGCGATCGCCAACTCTCGCATTTGTTTAATCGAATGACGGCGAGCAATATGCCCAATTTCGTGCCCCACCACACTGGCAACCTGAGCTTCATCATCTGCCAGTTTCAACAAACCCGTATTGACATACACAAAACCTCCCATGGTGGCAAAAGCATTCACGCCATTGTCTTCAACCACTTGAAACGTGTAGGGAATGTTGGGACGAGCGCTTTTGGCAGCCAGTCTTTGCCCTAACTTGTTAACGTACTCATTAATGGTCGGGTCTTTGTAGAGCTTAACCTGCTGTTTGATTTGCTCGTTGATCTCGGTACCCAGGGTAACTTCTTTCTTGTCGGAAATATTGGAAAGCTGAATAACCTGAACCCCCTGCAAAATCAAATCACCCCAGGAAATTGCTCGGGTTTTAGTCGGCACGCCGAGACATAGTCCCAGAGCCACTGTGAGCGAAATCAATGGATAAATCCAGCGGTGCCGAGAACGGCGATAGAGAGAAGAAAGGAAATTAAGCATGACCGTATCGAATGTGGGAAGAACTCAAAGAACAGCAATTTTTACAATCGGATGCAGTGCATTCGCTGAAGAGGCTTGATAGAAAGGCAAGCTCAAAACCAGAACTGACCGGAATCGGCAAAAGCCAGAATTAAAAGGGTTGGAACAAGGGTGAATAAAAGGACGAATCTATAAAAAAGACGAAATTGGCAGTTGGGAGTTGCCAGGGAGAAGTTCTACTTTTGGATGGAATCCTCTGATCCTTCTAGAGAACCGCGATCGATTATGCAAGTCATGATAATCTGACACCAGGCTGTGGAGAGCTAGGTCTTCCACAAGCTTAACCTGGCATAAATTCTGACCATCTGGTTAGTTTTAAGGTTTACTTTACCTTCTGCAATTCGATTGGATCATCGCTCATGGCTATCGTAGATTCTCAAGGTCGTCTGTTTGGTAAGGTCAGCATCCTGGATGTTGGAGCCGTTCTGGTGATTTTGCTGGTGGTGGTGGGTATCTTTTTCTTTCCAGGCACCTCCTCCGTAGCGCAAATTTCCGGAAAAACGAAGCCTGTTGAGGTGGATGTCATGGCAAGAGGATTGGGCGTACTGAATGCCAATAATCTCATCCAGGCTGGGACGAAGACCAATTTGATTGTGCGCAATCAGCCCTACGGACAGGTGGATATTAAGGCGGTCAAGTCTTTGCCTCGCAGTGTAGCTGTACCGCAACCAGATGGATCGGTGAAAGCTTTACCTGATCCCCGTCCCGAATTGGCATACACCACAGATATTCTGATTACGCTGACCGGGAAAGCCAACATTACCGCCGATGGACCTGTTTTGGGAAATAATAAGGTGAAGGTGGGGACGTTGGTTGAATTGGAAGGGCTGACTTACGACTTTAATGCCACCATTATTGATGTGCGCGTTGTCAAGTAAGCGATCGGTCGGAGTGTCTCATCCTCGAGACTTGGTTAAGTCAATAAGGGGCACAGAGAGTCGATTGGTACCTGTCTGTGTCCTGATTTTTTAGATTCACTGCTGTGTGATCGTTATGCCAATTGGGACAAACATTGACGAATGACCCCGATCGTCACGGCAGGCAATTCCAATTGGGGAGTCAAGCCAGTGTCGGGGATCGCCTGGAAAATACGAACAGCTTTGGGATTGAGATCGGCAAGACGACGACCGATATCTATTTGGGTGAATTGGGCTTGTTGTCCCCACAAAATCGCCGTGGGTGTGGTGAGTTGGGGGATGTAAGTCGCCAGATCAAAGCAGAGATCGCCCCGGACAAAGGATAGGGCAGAATATTCCGCATTGGGGCGAGTCGCTGATTCGAGATAGGCGGCGACAATTTCGGGATAAATGCGGCTGGCGTTGGCAAACTGGCGCTGCTCCAAAAAGCTCCGAATGCCGCTGCCGGTAGCAACGGCGGTGTTGTAGATCAGACGATCGAGGATGGGGGTGCTGACCAGTTGGGCAAAGAAACTGCGCCGATAGTCACCGCCAAAATCGGACAATCCAGTGGGTGAGGTCAGGATCAGCGATTGAAACAATTCGGGATGAGCGATCGCCACCCGGATGGTGAATGCTGCGGTCAGGGAAGAAGCCATGACAATCGCAGGTGCTTGACAAGTCTGCTGTAGAAACTCGGCGATCGTACTGAGATAGTCATCGATTTGATAATTGCGCTCTGGACGATCGGAGGCGCCCCATCCAATCAGATCGGGTGCCAAAATCCGGTAGTTGGCAGCAAAGGCAGGATAAACTTTGGACCACTCGTAAGCGGATGACCCACCCCCCAAACCGTGCAAGAAAACCAGCGTGGGTAATGGGTTGCTGGCTGGCTCTGGTGCCTGCCAAGGGGATGCCTCAGCGGTGTAATAGACGATTTTGCCCAGTTGGGTTAAGAGTGAATGCTGACAAAAGCCTGGCGGCTGAAACATAAACACAGTTCCATGGAGGGATATGCCCCCAGCCTAACGCTTGCTGACTGGAAAGGGTGCCCTGGATACCATTGCGCCATTCTCTGAAGAACTGTAAAGCCGCGGTGAAGCCTGAATGAGCATGATTAAAGATTTTGACGACTTTTTACGGAATTATTTTCCGTAAAAGTGCTGAAGATCGTCATTTTTCAAAGGTTTGCGAGGATATCGCGATCGATATTTTTTCCTTGCTCACTAACATTTCTTCTGCGAAATCGTAGATAATTCAAGCAGTGGGGGGTCTTCCCCCTCACCCCTCTTGACTTTATTTATTGGGGAACTGCTGGAGGGCAATAGCCTCTTGGCAGGAGTGAGTAAGGTTCTATCAAAGTTTGTTTCGGTTTCCTGGTTCAGTTCTCTTCTCTCTTCAATCGCAACTCGTTGAGATCGGCAATCGCACCTACGTTTTTTTATGATAAACACTTGGCAACAGCAATCCTACCGTTCTAGACTCGCCCAATTGGGGACGACTGGCGTGCAGAAGCCCGAAGTTGCCCTGCGATCGCCCCGCGATTTTTCTGGAAACGACGGAGATCAGTCGGAAAGTGCTCCTGCCTGCGTTTCTTTAACATTGGAAGACCTCAAGTGCTTTGAAGTAGTAGATACGCAATTTCAGTCTTTAGGTGTGACTTTTCGGAATGCGATCGCCCTGCATCCTTCCAATCCTGCATATCCCGCCCATTCCGGCAATATCGTGTTGCTGGCAGCTCCCAAAAGCGGTTGGCTAGAGGCAACTTTTTCTCGCCCGGTGAGGGTGGCGCGCGGGTTTGTCACCAGTTCCCGGCAAGCCACACTCACGGCTTATGATTATGCGGGCACAGTACTCGCCCAAGCGGAGATCCCCACCCCCAACCTGGCAGGCTCGAACGCACCGACCCCACCGAACGCAGAGCTGAGTGTAGAAGTGACAAATATCCATCGGATTGTTTTCTCGGCATTTGGCGGCGAGTTGACTGTGGATGGCTTTGGGTTTAGTTTTTGGTAACTAGAGAAATCACGAAATGATGATCAGAATTCATCATTTCGGCTAAAGACCAGTTATCCTGTTAACTGAATGAGGATCGCATTTCTATAGATGGAGATTGCTTTCTTCTCGCCAGAGCTGAGCATTCAAGGTCAATGGGTGATTAACGTGGCACAGGCTTCTTTTCGGTGGCGAAAACTGGTCAACCAGTTGCAAGATTCGCCCCTCCCAGAATTGAATCTCCCAGAACTCAATTTTGCTGCCCTCAGCCAGTTGCCTTTGCCCCACCTGGGAAAGGCAGGGGGCTGGATTGTCGGGTTAACGGGTACAGCTGCTTTGCTGTACTGGGATGGCAAATTGCTCCTGGCAACAGGCACAGGCGTGTTGATGATGTTGTCGGTGCATTTGTTGCACGAAAGCAAGTGGAAAGTCCCCTCATTGGACTTGCGACGGTGGCTGAGTGGAGCCAACCGTCAATTGGTCGTTGCCGTCGGGTGTGGCGGAGTCGCAACGCTGAGCACTTACCTAGCAGCCTCGATTTGGTCAGATTCAGGAAGTGGCTGGATTGCGATCGGGGAAATTTTGCAGGGAGCAGGCATCGCCGGTATTTTAGGCATCTTGCTGTGGCAGATGGGGAATCGTCGCTCGATGCGAGATGAAGCCTACTTTAACCAACTCCTTTCAGATTTGACCGATGCTGATCCGCTGAAGCGTTTGATTGCGGTTCGTCAAATCACGCATCTTACCACCAGTCGGCGTTTGGAATCTGATCGCGATCGTCCTATTGCAGATTATTTTCGTCTTATGCTCAGTCGAGAAGAAGAATCAATTATTCGAGATGCTGTGCTAGAAGGGCTTTACGAACTGGATACGATTAACCAATTGGCACAGAGTCAGCAACCTAATTTTTCCGCTCCTCTGATTCGCCGATCGTCTACAAAGGTACGCCGACAGACGGCAACCAAGCGCAATTATCCCTTGTCTGAAAGCTAATGTGATCGTGGTTTAGGGGCGCAATCCTGTAGAAGGGGACGCGAGATATTGCGTCCTCTTCTGCATGCTTTTTTCCTAGCTAAGGGCAACCCAGCGATTCGCGGGTGTTTGCTCCAGTGACGGGGTTAATGCCGCTTGCCGACTGGCAAAGCCGCAGGACTTGAGCGCGATCGAGCATGGCATCGGTAAAGTCAGCGCCAGTTACAGTTGCCCTCAAGAAGCTGGACTTCAGCATCATGGCAGAAGTCAAAATTGCATTACTCAAATCTGCATCCGCGAAATCGGTTAGGTAAGCAATGCCATCCCCCAGGTTGGCACCACGCAGATTGGCTTTGGTCAGTACTGCACCATTAAATACTGCGCCCCGCAGGTCGGCATTTTCAAAATTAGCTCCTGCCAATTGGGCTTTGGCAAATTCTGCCTGCACTAAGTTTTGACCCGAGTAGTCCTGGCTGATCACATCTACGTCGTCGTAACTCCGAATCGCCGCAGAACTGGCAGCCAAAGCAGGTAGGGTTTGCGTGATCACTAACAACCAGAACAAGAATAAAATTCCCAGCAAAGGGCGAAAGATACGCATAATCATGGATTAGAAGGAACAGGATGGAGATGCTTGATTCAATTCAACTTAACATCCCTGATTTCCCTTGTAACCAGGATAGAGAACGGTGCCGACTCTCAGCCCGTGACGAACCGGCTCGCTTTTGTAACGGGTTCTACCCTTTCACCCCTTTCAAAAATACCAACAACACCTTTGAAACACTACCTATCCCTTTCAAAACTTTTTTCTGCTGTATTAGTGCGCGATCGGTGCTTTTGCCCTCGCCCCACCTTTGCCTAAGAAGAAAAGAAGGGGCAAAGAACAAAGAAAAATAATGCCTACAAATCGAAAAATATCGGCGTAGGATAAAATTGCTGATTGCGTATTGATCAGTTGTTCCAAGGATGCGATCGCTTGATGGTGTGCCGTCGTTGCATCGAAACCACGACTTTGAAATAACGCGGTTAGTGCGTCTAGCCGTTGTGTAGTTTGCAAATTGTAAGGCGTTAATTTTGCCAAAAGAATGCTTTTGTGAAAGGCTTCTCGTTGCTCAAGCAGCGTCGTCAAGATGGCAATACCAATGCTGCCGCCCAGTTGGCGCGTTAAGTTGTAAAAGCCTGAACCTGCGGAAATATCTTGCTTGGGCAGGCTCCCTAGAGCCGCTAGACTTAAGGGCAAAAACATCAAGACGGTGGTTGCTCCCCGCCATACCAGGGGCCAAAATAAATCCTCTGTCCCAGATTGGGGGGTAATTCTTGCCAGGTCAAACATGACCAGTGTGGTTCCGATCGCACCTAACCCCACCAAAAGTCGCGCATCCACTTTGCTGGAGATCTTGCCCAGCAGCACCATCATGATGGCAGAGGCTAACGCCCCCGGCGCCAGCAAAAATCCTGTTTGCATTGCCGAAAACCCCAATACTCCTTGAGCAAATAGGGGCACTGCAAACAATGCGCCGTACAATCCCATGCCTAAGATGCCAGAGTAAACACTGCCTGCTGCTAAGGAACGGTGGCGCAGCACGCGCAAATCAACCGCAGGAGCTTTGATACTGAGTTCGCGGATGATAAACAACACCAAGCTCACTGCCGCAGCGATCGCCAACAGGGTGATCAACTGGGATTCGAACCAATCGTTTTTTTCGCCTTCTTCTAACAGCGTTTGCAAACCACCTACAGCAACGATTAACAATCCGATTCCCCACCAATCGATAGATTGTTGACGCCGTGTATTCACTCGCTGCTTGGAATCAGGACGAAGAAATAGGACAGCCATGACGACCGCTAGTACACCGATCGGCAAATTAATAAAGAAAATCCAGCGCCATCCCAACGTATCAGTTAGATAGCCCCCCAAGGTTGGACCAATTGCCGGGCCTGCAATCACCCCTACCCCAAATACCGCCTGGGCAAGTCCCTGCTCCTCAGGCGAAAAGGTTTCAAATAAAATTGTCTGGGCTTTTGCCAGCAATCCCCCGCCACATAAGCCTTGCAAAATCCGTGCGATTACCAACATGGGGAGATTTACTGCAAAGCCACACAATACAGAGGCAAGTGTAAACCCCACCATCGAAAATACAAAATACGTTTTCTTGCCAAAAACATCGCCCAGCCAAGCAGACAGGGGAATGAGCACAACATTTGCGATCGCATACCCGGTGACAACCCATCCCACTTCAGTAACCGTTGCACCCAAAGTCGCTTGAATATCGGTCAGCGCAACGTTCACAATGCTAGTATCAATCACTTCTAGAATGGCGCCTAGCGACGCCGTCAGTGCGATCGCCCACTTTAAGGGACCTTGCACATACCCCGTTTGAGAATCACGAGCGCGGTTTCTCTGCTTGGCATGAGACGAACGATGAGCAGTCGCCATGAGAATTCCTGAAGCCTTAAGGTTTAGCGGGGGTTGATGTGGCGGATGTGGTGGATGTGGTGTCTACCGTAACGGTGACGTTTAACCCAGGTCGAAGCTTGTGTTGCGGATCTGTTTCTGCATTGAATGTCAGGCGCACAGGGACCCATTGCACAACTTTATTGAAGTTGCCTGTAGCATTGTCAGGGGGAAGCAAGGCATAACTAGAGCCTGTGGCAGGACTAATTCCGGCAATGGTGGCAAGAAAGGTTTCATTTGGGTAAGCATCCACCTTGATTGCTGCTTTCTCACCAATTTGAAGTTTCCCCAGTGCCGTTTCTTTAAAGTTAGCTTCAACGTAGACCTCATCGGTTCGCAAGGGCACGATCGAGAGTAACGGTTGACCTGCTTCCACCTTTTGGCCAACTTGGGCAGTAAATTGTCCCACATAACCATCCATCGGCGCTTTGATGACTGTATAGGTTAATTGCTGACGAGCCAATGCCAGCGCTGCTGCCGCTTGTGCCACCTGAGCCTGAGCCTGTTTTTGTTGGTCTTGTTGGACAGTGACTGTTTGTCCCGACACCTGCGTTTCTTGAACCTGTCCTTTGGCAGCATTCGCTTCTGCAACACTAGCTTGCAGCTGGGCTTGGGCACTGGCGAATTCAGCTTGTGCTTGATCTCCTGTCTTGAGAGTGGCTGCAAGATTGGCTCGTGCATTTTCATAAGCAGCACGTGCCGATTCAAACTGTTGAGCTGAAACCGCACCTGCCTGGTACAGGGATTCGTAGCGTCGATAATCCGCCTGGGTTTTATCCACCTCGGTTTGAGCTTGGGCGACCACTGCCTGCCTGGTTTCGATCTGGGCTTGGGCTTGGGCAACATTGGCTTGAGCCGCATCAATGGCAGATACGCTAGCAGCCAGTTTGGCTTGTGACTGCTGCACTTGGATTGGATTTGTTTGGTTGGTCACTCGCACGGTATCGGTGGCGCCCGCAAGTTGTGCTTGAGCAATCGCCAAGGCAGCTTCCGCTTGTTTTACTTTGAGTTGTAAATCCTGGTCTTCCAGAATCAGTAGAGGTTGTCCAGCCCGCACCGGTTCTCCTTCTTTGACCAGTGTTTGCTGAACTGTTGCCGGAATCTTGGATGAGAGAGGCGAAAGATGCCCTTGAATTTGAGCGTTATCTGTACTGGCGTGGGTCTGCTGAAACTGCCACCAGCGCCATCCTATGATCGACCCAGCTAGCAAAATCATGCATCCTCCCATGACCAACAAGAATCGCCGTTTGGGGTTGCCTGGCTTGGGGGCATCCTCTTGCTCAAGGCTTTCATCCTCATCTACGTCGTTTTGTAAGAGGAGAGTGTCATTTGAGCGATCGTGTTCTTGTTCTTTCAAATCTGTCCGATCAGCTTCGGGGATAACAGCGTGTTCTCGTGATTGTGTCTGAGTCATAGCAAGTTAAGGAATCGATGATACAGAGAGTGATTGAATCGTTGAAAAGACAGAAACCTTGAGAAAAATCCGCTCTGTTGTGGCGTCTTTGATTGTGAACTGACTCTGGTTTCAGGCGGGAGACGTTGAACTAGTAAGAGCTGCGGATGGGCTGATGCCGCGCACAAACAGATCTACACATGCCTCGACATAGCGATCGCGACTATACCCCCGCTCCACAGGAACAACATGACGGCGCAACATTCCAGCGAGTAACATGCCCGTAAACTGATCGACTGCTAACGGCAAATCAACCTCGGCATGGACGGTGCCTCGCTCAACACAAGTTCGCAAGTAGGCAATGAGGTGGTTCCGTAGAGGCAGAAAATACTCTTGCAGTACCTGAAGCGACTCATGGGGATGGCGCTTGGCTTCCCCAATAAACATCCGGATCAAGGCTTCGTATTCTTCGAGCATGTTGTCATGCAGATGTGCGTAGACCAGGAGGTTGCTCTGGAGATCTTGCGACCACTCATCTGTGTGTATCAAGGCTTCCGCTTTCAGTGCGGTGATATGTTCGGCGACTGCCGCTAACAATTGCTCTTTGCTTTGAAAGTGGCGAAATAACGTGACTTCGTTCACCCCAGCACCCCGAGCAATTTCGCGCGTGGTCGCGCCGACAATCCCTTCGGTGGAAAAAGCCGCGATCGCGGCTTCTAACAAGCGATCTCTAGTTTTAGCTTTACTTTGACTCAACTGATCTATCCAGCCAATGCAAGTACTTACTTACATTTACAATCTGACACAGGATGATAGCCTAACGTATCCCCCGATGGCATGATCACGCTTCAATTTAGCCAGCCGCAGATCGAAATGAAGCCAAACCGTGCACAAGAAGCCTCTATCGAGGAAACTTGCGAACCTGATATTCCAGTCCTTCTACCATTTCGTAGGGATATCCGAACCGTTGAGCAAACGCTTGCTCTGTCTTTTGCAGCACCTCATCCGGCACTGCTTTCCAGGCATTCTGACTCGTCCAATGGATAACGCAAATCACCTCGTTCAATGCCTGGGGATTGATCCAAATTTCTTTGCCGAGAAAGCCTGGATAGCTTTCCAGTAGGGGATCCCATACAGCTTCATCTGTCTGAATAAACTGTTCCCGTAGTTCTGGAGAAACCTTAAACTTTAACCATTCAATTACCACACTAATTCCCTTGTTTTCTTCAGAGATGCTCCTAGGTTACAACCCTGATCTGCCTACAAAAATGTCTCTCAAGCAGGAGATCAAAGCCCGTCGATCGCGCAGCAAATTTGACAGAATGAATCTAGGGTCGTCCATTCCCATGTCTTCGTCTTCAGTCGGTCGTGACCTTTGAAACCATCTCCGTTCATTACAGGAAATTAGTATGGATAGTAATAACTGGCTCACACAGCTACTTCTGATTGGTGTCGGCACCACTTCATTGGTCGCTGACAAACTACGCCAAGTCAGCGAAGAATGGGTCAGAGACGGCAAACTCAATCCTGAGCAAGCCAAAGAATTTGTAGACGACCTGATGCGTCAGATGAAAAGTGAACAGGGCAACTTTGAAACTCAGATGCAGCGACAGCTCCGCAACATGATGCAGGATCTGGGTGTGCCCCGCCAAGCTGAAATGGATGAATTGCGCGGTCGTCTCGATCGCCTGGAACGGCAAGTGCGAGATTTGGAAAATAAGTTATGGAAGTAGGAGGAGCGATGGGGTGATGGGGTAAAGAGGGGCTAAAGTTGAAAGTTCAAAACTCTTCCACTTCTCCTCCGCTACTTCCTCCCTGCATTTCTTCACTTCTTTACGTCCTACGTCTCCCCTTAGTTCTCTAATATCTGCCAGCTGGCAAACGTAGCGGCTTGCCCGCAGCAATAATTTTGCTCATCCAGTACATCCCAAATCACCACATCTTGAATCCAGAAGCGTTGTCCGGTGCTGGAAATGCGAATCCCTTGATAATTGCTGATATAGCCTTGCGCCTTCGCCTGTTTTAAGAGGCGATCTCGTTCTTCTCGTTCCATGGGTTCAGCGGTATAGCGTGATGGAGTGCGGATGAGTTGTTGCCAATCCATCTGCCAGAGTTCCAGCGCCCTCTGGTTGCCGTAGTTCAGGATGGGGTCAGTTTCGGTGCCGTGAGAGACGACAACAAAGGGGGCATAAAACAGTTGCTTGGCGATCTCGATTGGCGATTCTGCTACGGCTAGCAATGTTTTTCCGGTCCAATGTTGAAAGCTACGGAGTAAGCGCTGGCTATGACAAATGATGGTGTCTTGTTGCCAGGGAAGTTGAACAGCAGAGTCCATATCGCAATCCTATGGAGAGAGTGGGAGTTGATCGACATTTCTCAGGAGGTCTATTTTATGATGGGAATGGTTCAAGAAACTTTACGGAATTATTTTGCAGATTCAAACAGTGCAGACCCAAACAACCTCAGCTCAGCCAACCCTTCCCCTGATCGAGAAACAAATTTGGCATTGGCGTGGCTATCAAATTCAGTATGCGGTTCAGGGTGAGGGCAAGCCACTTGTTCTGATTCATGGCTTTGGTGCATCGATCGGTCATTGGCGCAAAAATATTCCGGTGCTGGCAGCAGCAGGATATCGGGTATTTGCGATCGACCTGTTGGGGTTTGGGGGATCAGCCAAGCCTGCGATCGACTACCATGTGGAACTCTGGCGCGATCTGCTCAAAGACTTTTGGGCAGAACATATCCAAGCACCCACGGTCTACGTTGGCAATTCAGTTGGGGGCTTGTTGTGCCTGATGCTGCTGGCAGATTATCCCGAAACCGCTGCTGGGGGCGTGTTGCTGAATCCGGCAGGCGGACTGAACCATCGCCCCGAGGAGTTGAACTTGCCATTGCGATTGGTGATGGGGGGCTTTAATCGACTGGTGCGATCATCTCTCGGTACGTTGGTCTTCAATCAAATTCGGCAAAAAGCGCGCCTGCGCAACACGCTTTATCAGGTTTACTGCAACCGGGATGCCGTCACCGATGAACTGATCGACTTGCTCTACGAACCTTCCTGTGATGAGGGTGCCCAAAAGGTGTTTGCTGCAGTGCTCAGTGCACCTCCCGGACCCACTCCGATTGAGTTGTTGCCGAGAATTCAGGCTCCGTTGTTAGTGCTATGGGGGGAAGCCGATCCCTGGACTCCGATCGCAGGCGCAAAGGTGTATCAGCAATTCGCCGATCGGCTGGACGTGCAACTCATTCCCATTCCCGCAACCGGGCATTGCCCCCACGACGAGAATCCCGAAGTCGTCAATCCGCTGATTCTGGACTGGTTGAAGACCCAGCCGCATTCCCAGACGTGATGCGCAATGCATGCCCCTCTGGGGCAAGCACTTAAACGACCTTAGCAATCGCGACATTTTAAGACATAGACCTGTGCTCTAGACAGCGTCATTCAGAGGAGAATCGATGATGAGCCAGCCCATTCGGATTTTGTTGCAAACTACTATCCCCACCACCGAAGATGACTGGAGCATAGCCCGGTTCTCATTGCTGCATCAATATCTGGCATCACTCCAGGATGAAGCCGGAAAGCCTCTCTGTAAAGTGGTGTCGCGCGATCGCACCTCGGATGAAAATGGCGACGATCCCATCCTCAGCACCTTGGGCGACGCGGACTTTGATCAACTTTGGCTGTTTGCTGTCGATACGGGCGATGGCATCAGCCCCAAAGACGCTCAGGGGATCACCGCTTTCCGGCAGCGAGGCGGTGGCATCCTGGTGACTCGCGATCACATGGATTTAGGCTGCTCGGTTTGCTCACTTGCGGGAGTAGGCGATGCTCATTACTTCCACACCAAAAATCCTGATCCCGATCCCTCTCGTCATTGCATCGACGATCCCTACACCACCAACATCTCCTATCCCAACTACCACTCCGGGCGCAATGGTGACTACCAACAAATTGCCCGTCTGGAACCTATCCACCCTTTACTCAAAAATCCTGACTCTCCCACTGGCTACATCGAGTTCTTGCCCGCTCATCCTCACGAAGGAGACGTAGGTGCGCCTCCTAAACACAATGCCCGTGTAATTTCGCAAGGCATTAGCAAAGTGACAGGACGCACCTTCAATCTCAACGTTACCTTTGAACGCGAAAAGGATGAGCAGGGGAATCTATTGGGACGTGCTGTTGCAGAATCGACTTTTCACCACTTTTGCGACTACAACTGGGATGCCAGCATGGGCTGCCCTAGTTTTGTAGATGAGTTGCCGGGTGATGGGATGCAAACGGAACCGCGCGCGATCGCCGATCTCAAAGCTTATCTTCGCAACCTGGTGCTGTGGTTGGCGGAGAGGTAGAGAAAGAATGGGGGATTGAGGGATAGGCATCGTTCTTAGCCGGTAGTCCCAAGGTCATCGTCCATGAGCCATCATCTCTAGTTCAGGGTCTAACCACCCCATGAACCAAAAGCAATCACGCCTTTGTAACAAAAGGCTAAGTTTTGCAGTTTTATGCACAAGTCAAAGTCGTAATGACTATGATTTAGATGGATGGTTCATCGAATTTGGATAAGCCCATGAACTTGAAACGGTTTGAACACATTAATCTCGCCTGTCAGGACATTGATAAAACGGCTGATTTCTACCAAACCATTTTCCCCGACTGGTTTGTCCGTGCAGAGGGCACCAATCAAGGAAGTCGCTGGATGCATCTAGGCGATCGCCAATTCTATCTGTCGCTCAACGATACCCCCGAATTAAAACGAACGCATGTGCTCTATGAAGCGATCGGGATCAGCCATGTTGGGTTTGTGATTGAAGACGGCGACCAGATGAAAGCCTTGCTGGAGGCGAATGGCATTGACTATTACACCTACACCTCTCCAGAGACCAAGCACCGTATCTACGTGTCCGACCCCGACGGCAATGAGATTGAACTGCTTGAATATCAGGAATCTTATGAACTGAAGTGATAGATAGCGCATAAGTTTCCCATTCCAGGAAAGGGGTGAAGCAGGAAAGCGTAAAGCGCTCACACTCCCCTTCATCCCCCCATCCCTCCATCTCTCAATCTCCCCATTCCCTTATGGCACACCTACAACACCGCCGCGCCGAAAATATCAACGGTGATTTCTATGTCGATCGCTCCTGTATCGACTGCGATACTTGCCGTTGGATGGCTCCAGAAGTTTTCTACGCAGCCAATGGACAGTCAGCCGTGCATCATCAACCGGAGACAGAAGCTGAGCGATTGCACGCAATGCAGGCTTTGCTGGCTTGCCCAACTGCTTCGATCGGAACGGTTGAAAGACCAACCGATATCAAAACGGCTCAACAGAGTTTTCCGCTGCTCATTGACGCCAACGTTTATCACTGTGGTTATCATTCGGAAGTTTCTTTTGCCGCTACAAGCTATCTGATTCAGCATCCCGAAGGAAATGTGCTGGTCGATTCCCCACGCTTTACACCCCCTCTGGTCAAGCGATTGGAGGAAATGGGCGGGGTTCGCTATCTTTACTTGACGCATCGCGATGATGTGGCGGATCACCAAAAATTTCGGGATCACTTTGATTGCGATCGCATCCTCCACCAAGATGACATTGGCATGGGAACGCAAAGTGTTGAGATTCAACTGAGTGGGGTCGAGCCAACCCCCTTAACTGCGGATCTGTTGATCATTCCAGTCCCTGGCCACAGTAAAGGGCATACGGTTTTGCTGTACCAGAATCAATTTCTGTTTACTGGAGATCATCTTGCCTGGTCAGCCAACCGCAACCGTCTGGTTGCGTTTCGAGACTACTGTTGGTATTCCTGGTCTGCCCAAGTTGCATCTATGAAAAAACTCACACACTACTCATTTGAATGGGTCTTGCCGGGGCATGGTCGTCGCTACCATGCTACACCAGCCGCGATGCAGCAACAGTTGCAACAGTGCATTGCCTGGATGGAAACGGTCTAACGCAACCCTGTAGTTATCGAGTAAATCCAAAAACTTTCAGGCATCTAGGAGAGCAGTGGCAGGGATGACTTAGAATGTCCTACTGTTGGTATTTTTTGCCGATCGCTGTCAGGCAGATTTCTCCAGGTCTCCAGCACCGATTTTGTGCAGATTCACTGCCATTCCCGCTCTGACTCCCCATTCCCGGAGTGCGGGCTGAACTCTCCTGAATTTACTCATTTACCATGCCTAAAGTTCTTGTCTCTGATCCCATTGACCAGGTTGGAATTGATATTCTTTCCCAGGTCGCTCAGGTGGATGTTAAAACTGGGTTGCCGCCGGAAGAACTGATCCGCATCATTCCCGACTATGACGCTTTGATGATTCGTTCTGGGACGCGTGTAACGCAAGCCGTGATTGAAGCTGGAAAGCAGCTCAAGATCATTGGTCGTGCGGGAGTAGGGGTTGACAATGTGGATGTACCGGAAGCAACCCGCAAGGGCATTCTGGTGGTCAACTCTCCCGAGGGAAATACAATTGCAGCGGCTGAACATGCGATCGCCATGATGCTCTCGATGTCTCGATACATTCCGGCGGCAAACCAGTCGGTTAAAGGCGGGAAGTGGAGTCGGAGCAGCTTTACCGGAGTCGAAGTTTACAAAAAAACGCTAGGAGTTGTGGGTTTGGGCAAAATTGGTGCCCATGTTGCAACTGTAGCGCGTGCGATGGGGATGAAACTGCTGGCATATGATCCCTTCATCTCAACTGAGCGTGCCGAGCAACTCGGTTGCCGAGTCGTGGAATTGGATCTACTCTTGCAAGAAGCTGATTTTATTACGCTCCACCTGCCCAAAACGCCTGAAACCACTCATTTGATTAATACGGAAGCCCTGGCGAAAATGAAGCCAACTGCCCGCATTATCAACTGCGCCCGGGGGGGCATTATTGATGAAGCCGCGCTGACAATTGCCCTGAAGGAAGGCAAAATCGCCGGAGCTGCTTTGGATGTTTACGAAGCAGAGCCCCTGGGAGAATCGCCCTTAAAAGAGCTGGGTAAGGAAATCGTATTAACTCCTCACCTAGGAGCCTCGACCGAAGAAGCTCAGGTGAATGTGGCGATCGATGTGGCTGAGCAAATTCGAGATGTGCTGCTAGGGCTACCCGCCCGATCGGCAGTCAACATTCCTGGTTTGCGTCCTGATGTGCTGGAAAAACTTCGCCCCTATCTGCAACTGGCAGAAACCCTGGGTAACTTGGTTGGGCAACTGGCAGGTGGACGAGTTGAATCGTTAAATGTCTTGCTGCAAGGAGAATTGGCAACCAACGAAAGCCAACCGATTGTTGTAGCTGCACTAAAAGGCTTGCTATCTCATGCTTTGCAGGAGCGTGTTAACTACGTCAATGCCAGCATTGAAGCTAAAGAGCGGGGCATTCGGGTGATCGAAACCCGCGATGCTTCCATCAAAGACTACAGCGGTTCACTCCACCTTTCTGCCAAAGGAGCTTTGGGCGAGTACTCGGTTACAGGTGCCGTACTGGGAGATGATGAGATCCGCATTACCAGTCTCAACGAATTCCCTATCAACGTGCCACCGAACCGCTACATGCTGTTTACTCTGCACCGTGACATGCCGGGGATTATTGGCAAAATCGGTTCGCTACTCGGCAGTTTCAACGTCAACATTGCCAGTATGCAAGTTGGCCGTAAGATTGTGCGGGGCGATGCAGTCATGGTGCTAAGTATCGACGATCCCCTACCAGAGGGGATTTTGGCTGAAATCACTAAAGTTCCAGGGATTCGTGATGCATATACGGTAACGTTGTAGCTAGATAGCCATTCGCCATCAGCAGACAGCCGATCAGAGGGTAAGAGGTAAAGGAGCAAAAGCATTGATTTCTTTCACTCTGCTTTTTTCAGTGCTTTTGCTGATGGTTGATGGCTGATAGCGAATAGCAAATTGCTTTATGGCGAATAGCTGGTGGGAAATTCAAGTTCTTTGTGATCCAGTGTTGGAAGAAAACATCTTCTGGCGCATGGAACGCTCTGGCTGCAAAGGCACTGCCAGCGAGGTGAAAGGAAATGTCTGTTTGGTGCGCGCTTATTTGCCAGAAAGCCAGGCACATCTGTTAGATTTGGCTGCACTTTCCCTGCTAGTGCGCCAGGATGCTCTCTGCCTCAATCTGCCCATTCCAGCGGTGCAGTGGCATCTGATTGATGAAGAAGATTGGGCAAGTAGTTGGAAGCAGTATTGGCAACCGCAAGAGGTCGGCGATCGCTTCTTAATCTACCCGGCTTGGTTACCTATACCGGAGAAACCCGAGCGCTTGTTGTTACGGTTAGATCCAGGTGTCGCCTTTGGTACGGGCAATCACGAGACGACTCAGCTTTGCCTAGAGGCATTGGAGATGAGACTCAGCGATGGCGCAGAAAATGTCATTGTGGCAGATGTAGGTTGTGGTTCTGGAATTTTGTCGATCGGTGCTTTACTGATGGGAGCCAGCAAGGCGTACGCGGTGGATGTCGATCCTCTAGCGGTGCGATCGACCAAAGAAAATCGAGAAATTAATCATCTTGATCCCGATCGTCTACTGGTAGAACAAGGCAGTGTCGATCATCTGCTCACCATGCTGGAAGGCCCTGTCGATGGCATTGTCTGCAATATTCTGGCAGAAGTGATTATTGACCTGATTCCACAAATGACTGCTATGGTGAAACCCAAAACCTGGGGTGTGCTGAGCGGCATTTTGCTAGATCAGGCTAAAACGGTGGCGAATACGGTAGAAGAGAATGGCTGGATTGTCGCAGCACTCTGGAAACGCAAGGACTGGTGTTGTCTCAATATTCGGCGATCGTGATGATTGATTAAGAGCAGTCAAATGATCGTGGGTGCAAAGCTTCGCGCCTTCTACAGAGTGCTTTGCCAAAGCTTGATTGTGCCGTCTTTACTAGCGCTGACGATCGTCTCTCCTGGAGCATTGATTGCAACTGCATGTACTGAATCCGTATGTCCAATGAGCTTGCTCAGTTCCTTCCCAGTTTTGACCTGCCAGAGTTTGACGGTATGGTCCATACTACCACTGACCAACCACTCGCCATCAGGACTGAATGTCAGCGCAGTGACCGCCCAGGAGTGTCCTTGAATCTGGTGTCGCAATTCCCCGGTTGCCACATCCCAGAGGCGAATCGTGCGATCGTCCCCTCCACTTGCTAGCAAAGTTCCATCTGGGCTAAAGGCAACTGCTAGCACCGACCAGGTATGACCGGATAGAACATAACCTAGCGAAGGATGCCCTGCTGCAGTGAGCTGGGTTAGATCCCACAAACGAACGGTACGATCGAAACTGGCGCTAGCGAGAAACCGTCCATCTGGACTGAAAGTCACAGCTGTAACCTGTAATCCATGTCCGTTCAGGATGCAGCATACTTGAGCACTCTCCACATCCCAAAGTCGAATGGTTTTGTCCCAACTGCCACTTGCCAGAAGGTGTCCCGCAGGATGAAAAGCAACTGATCGCACCGTATGAGTATGTCCACACAATTGACTGATCGGGGCTTGGGTCTGTATGTTCCAGAGTCGAATGGTTTTGTCGTCGCTACCACTTGCCAGGAGATCTCCGGCTGGATGGAGCGCCATCGATCGCACTGCCTGAGAATGTCCGCTCAGGGTGTAGCGATGGGTTCTGGTCAGCAAATCCCAGACTTGTAGCGTTGTGTCCTCTCTGCCACTGACCAAAATTTCTCCCGTCGTAGAGGGAGATTTGCTACCCATTGCGATCGCATAAATGCTGGCAATACGATTGCCAGTCAGGCTAGCAACACATTGCCAAAGCTGGCGTGGATGAACCGGGGCTTCGGTTGCCTTTTCAGAAAAGTGAGCATCCCAGTTGAGAATTGAGATGGCTTGTATCACTGCATCGGCAGATTGAAAACGACGACTCAGCGCACTTTCAATCAACTGATCCAGAATCTCAGCCAGAGCATTACTCACTGTTGCATTGCCAATTTTTGCCTGTCGCTCAGTCAGCAACTTGCGCCAGATCCAGCAGTGATTGACCCCATCGAATAAATCAAACGGAGAAAGCTGGGTCAACAAATGAATGCAGGTCACCCCCAGACTGTACAAATCGCTGGCAAACACTGCCTTGCCTCGAAGTTGTTCTGGGGCAACATATTCGGCGCTGCCAATGCTGGTGCCAGGTTTCACGAGATCGATCGCTTGCACCCGTTTTGCGGCTCCAAAATCGACCAATACCAAACTCCCCGGTTCCATTGGGAGATCAGGAGTGGGAAGTTGCAAATCAGCAGGGACGCTTGAACGCAGCAACTCGTTCTGGTGTTGTGAGGATGATGCCGATCGGCGAATAATATTGGCAGGTTTGATGTCTCGATGGATCACCTGATGGTCATGCATAAACTTCAGTACGGGGAGCAAATCCGTTAACACCTGCCAGATCTGCGTTTCGCTGAAAGCTCCCTGCTCTGCCAACTCAGTTGCCAAACTGGTGCCTGCGATCCATTCCTGTACCAGGTAAAGAATTTGATTTTCTTCAAAAAATGCTAGTAAGCAAGGGATCTGGGGATGGTTGCCCAATTCTGCCAGTTGTTGCGCTTCCTGCTGAAAGCGTTGAGTTGATCGTGCTAGCACATCAGGGATCTGGTTGTGCGGCAAGAGCTGCTTGATCACGCAAAGACGATCGGGAAGGGAGGAGGAGGAGGCGATCGAAGCAGCTTGAAATTTGGGATGCAAGCTCTCTTCACTGCTTAATTCCTGGCTCTTGGCTCCTGGCTCCTGACTCCCTCCTTCATCGATCGCCAAAAACGTCCGACCAAATCCCCCCTGCCCAATCAATCGCATGGGGCGGTAACGGTTTTGCAAGCGCAAGAAAGAACCGCAAGCCTGACAGCAGTCTACTACATCAGGATTTTGCGGTTCTTGACAGTTTGGGTTTAGACAATAGGACATGAGGGAAAAAGCTTTCGCTTACAGGGGTGAGTGTCAAGTTTTGAGTGTTGGGCTTTGAATCTAATCTCTTTCCATCAAACACCCATTTCCCGACTCACTCATCCACTCACCCACTCATCTACTCATTCATCCATCGACTTCACGCTACGAACGGGTCTCATTCTGCAAGATGGATTCAATGTCTGCGGTTAAATCGGGAACAGCCGACGGCTCAACGGGAGATGGCACTCCATTGGTCGCTTTTGGTGGCGAGATTGCAGATTGTCCCGGTTGTTTCCCCGTTTGGTTCCATAAGATCATGGATAGTAAACCATCGACCAGCCCATTGCCACCACCACTGCTGCCGCCGACCATGATATCGGGAATCAGACGTACTTGTCGATCGCCAATAATCTGCATCAGTTGCATGGCGGTGTAGCCTTGGGCACCCAGCGCCACCACACCGGCTCGGTAGGTTTCGGCTCTGGCTTTCCCTGTCGAGCGGATAGCATCGGCTTCACCAGCTGCCCGAAGCCGAATGGCTTCGGCTTCGCCCGTTGCCTGCTTCACCTGAGAGTTTGCCTGCAATTCGGCAATATTGACGTTTTGCTCCGATCTCACCAAATCTTGCTGAATGTTTGCCAGGGCAGTTTCTCGAACCAACTGCTGCCGCTGGGTTTGTGCCATCTGTTGCACTTCGTAAGTTTTGCGCTGTTCTTCAGCAATTTTACGATCGGTCTGGGTCTGCATCAGTTCCGCTGGCGGCTGGATATCGCCAATCAGGGTATCGATCGCCTGGACATCATAACTCCGTAGCGCAGTTTTAATATACTCAGACGCTTCCGCTTGCCGCTCGCTTCGGGCGCTGAGGAAATCCAGCACCGTATAGTCTTGGGCAGAGTTGCGGAAATAGTTACCGATCGTAGGTTCCAGCACATGATCCACTAGGTTTTGCATCGCACCCACGCGGGAGATCACCTTAGGCGCATCCAGCGCTCCCACATGGATAATCTGGGCGATTTCCAAATCAAAGGCAAAGCCATCACGCGATCGCACACTGAGCGACTGCAGTTTTTCGTCATAGTTGTGACGCTCCGTCCGCCCCGACCAGTTCAGCACAATGTTGGTAGTGGGCACCAGTTCCACCTTCATCACACGAGTGTTAATGGGATGTTTACCGGGATAGAGGGGATCAGTCCATACGCCCTTATGTCCGGGATTGACCAGATCACCATGGGTAAAGGAAGCACCACTCACATCTTCATGGGCTTTGCCTACAAAAGAAATCACGACGCCCACGTAGCCAATCGGGATCTCGGTCATGGGCACCTGCTCCACCTGCACAAACCAGGGGTTAAGGTTCCAGGAACCCGACAACAGAATCTGCTCTTGCAAACCTCGTCGCCCCCCTGTCTGAATGAATTTCTGACTATTTTGGAAGTTTTCGTGACCTGGGATGGTTGAGCCCGCAATTTCTCCCGGCTCGATCGGTGCCCCATCTAGAGTGGTCACAATCCCCACCTTATCCGATTGCACCGTGTAGACTCGCAACTTATCAGGACTCATGCCATGCTTGCTGGCATTCTCGGCAGTAATTACTTTAAACAGCGCCGTGTTGATGCGGTAAGTCCCGGCAGTTAGAAAACCCATCTGTCGACCTTTTTCACCACCATTGGTCAGAAATTTGCGAGCATCCTGAAAATTATCGCAGGGCACAATTTTGCCTAGAATTCGCTCCGAGGGAATCGAGACGCCATCATTGGCAAGCAATAGGGCAATTTCTCCCTGGTGCACAGACACAACTGGTTCTTTCCGAACCGAAAACTGCCAGGGCCAAAAGCCAAAGTGCCAACCGGGAGCCAGTGTATCTGCCTGATAGCCACTTTCTCCGTTCAGTGCAATGAGTCGTCCAGGGGGCAAAGATTTGCCAGTGGAGAATTTTTTCACAATAATGCCGACTTCCCCTTCCCCAATCACGACCAATCCGGTAAGGGATGTAAAACCGATAACACCGACAATCACAATGCCGCCGATCGTCATTAGGGGGATCAAGTTGCCGAAAAATCCAGATTGTACCTGTGCCAGTGGCAAGGTGGCAACGGGCACAGCTTCTTGTTTCAGGTTTACGGTGGCAGCCGTCAAACTGGGCGTTTGGCTAAATTCGGGGAGACTCACACGACTGGTCGCCGAACCACTAGCACTGGCGACTCCCGCTGAAGCGATCGCCAGCGAAGCTGCCACTGATGCGACGAAAGGAACCGCTTTAGTACACTGGCGCAGGCGTTGAAACAATGGATGCCTTTTCATAAATTTCTGCTTTTGCAGTAAATAAAGAAGTAATTGTCCAGAACCGAGCCGACTCCTCACCCCGTGGCTCAAAGACTGCTCTTTCACGCAACTTCTCTGAGCGGATCTCGGTTAAGGACAACAAGTGACTACCTGTGCGAATCGTTACATTCCCGATTTCTTGATAAGAAACTGGCACATCTAGAATCGTCCAGTTTAGTTCACTGCAAAAGTCAGTACAGTTTCATCCACACCCTTGAGTTTGAGCGGGCTAAATTTAGTAATTTCTTCCTCTCCCAGGTAATCGGCAACAGCAGCCGAAACCAGAATGGCATCAGGTTCGGCGGCTTCTTGGATACGGGAAGCAATGTTGACGCTAGGTCCGATCGCGGTATAGTCTGCCCGTTCAGCCGCCCCAAACATGCCAACGACTGCTGTGCCCTGATGGATACCACACCGGAACTGCACCTGACTAATCCCCTGTTCTTGCCAACGCTGATTGAGTTTGTGGAGCGAATGACGCATCTGGCGGGCAGCGGCAATGGCGCGACGAACCTGCTCATTGGGAGTTAACTCCTCCGGCGCACCAAACAGCGCCAGAATGGCATCTCCCATAAATTTGTCTACGGTGCCACCATTCTCAAACACCACATGGGTCATTTCTGCTAGATATTCGTTCAGCAACTCCGCGACCCGCCGCGATCGCAACGTATTAGAAAGCTGTGTAAAGCCAATGATGTCGCTGAACAGTACCGTAATCAGACGTGGTTCCGGACGCAGGTCTAACATCAGTTCCCCCTGGGCTGCTCGTGCGACTAACGAGGGGGGTAGAAATCGCCGTAGCACTGATTCAGTCAGGTAGGTGTTGAGTTCTGCCACTCGTCGCTCATTTTCTTTTAGCGCAAGCAAATTGCGGACTTCCGCCAGGACTTCGCGATCGCTAAAGGGTTTCGACAAATACGCATCGGCTCCTTGCTCAATGCCTTCAAGTCGCGTATCTTCATCTACTTTGGCAGTCAGAAGGATGATAGGCGTCCCTTTCAGAGCTTCATCCTCACGAATCATCCGGATCATATCTAGCCCGGAGACCATTGGCATCATCAAATCTGCCACGATCAGATGAGGCTGACGGGACTGGGCGATCTGAAAGCCTTCAGCACCATTTCGAGCGACAAAGACCTGATAGTCATGCTCCCTCAAAATGCTCGACAGATAAGCTCGCAAGTCGGGATTATCATCCACAATCAAAATTCGAGAGCGCTTTTGGTCAGCCGCATCAACCGCATCATCATCCTTGGCAACTTGGGTAAAATCTTGCTGGAACTCAATTTCTACATCTGCCAGCTCTATCGCCGCTCGACCCGGTTGAACCTCTGCCTGCACCTCAATCACTTGGTCGGTGGGCAAATGAGCAATGCCTGTCTGTAGCCAAACCGTAAACGTTGTCCCCTCCCCATAAATAGACTCTACCGAAACTTGCCCCCGGTGCAGTTCTACCAACTCTTTGACCAATGCGAGTCCCAACCCACTGCCTTCATAGCTGCGATTGGTCGAGCCTTCTGCCTGACGAAATCGCTCAAACAGGTGAGGAATCTGATCAGGACGAATACCGATACCAGTATCCACAACTCTCAATAAACAGTGATCTCCAGCCGGTTGCAGACTAACTGTGATGCTACCTCCCTCGGAAGTGAACTTCATCGCATTTGACAGTAGGTTGTAAAGCACCTTGTCAAATTTTTCGAGATCGAGATAAATCTGAGGACAGGGAACGAGTTGAGTCAGCAGACGAATATTTTTTTTGTCACAATAAGGACGAAAGGATTCCACGGTCTGTCTGACAAATCCCACCAGATCGCAAGGGCGAAAACTCGGTTGCATGCGTCCCGCATCCAATCGTTGCAGATCTAACAGTTGGTTGACGAGGCGAAGCAACCGACGAGAATTGCGCAGACAAATAGTGGCTTGCTCATAAGTCAATCCTTGCTTTTGTGCCGCTGCAGATTCGAGTGGACCGATCATCAAGGTCAAAGGGGTCCGAAATTCGTGCGAAATATTTTGGAAAAACTCGGTTTTTTGCCGATCGAGTGCCAGCAGTTGTTCCGCCTGTTGTCGAGTTTTCTGATAGAGACGAGCTTGTTGCACCGCGATCGCAGCTTGAGCTGCCACAGCCTGCGCCAATTCAATTTCCTCAGTTTGCCACTGACGCGACTGATTGTTTTGCCGTAGAGAAATACTGCCAATAATGTCGCCGTCAGAAATCAGAGGCACCACCAGTAGCGCTCTAGCAGGTAACCGAAAAGGTAGATCGGTTAGGTTCATTTCCGGATGTTGTCGGAGATCGTGCAACACAACCGGCTGATGGGTAAGGAGTAATTGTTTCAGGACTGGGTTGCCATCGATCGGCACCATCGACTGTGGCAACTGACGCGGTGACTGCTCACTGTCCTGAAACGGCAATGTATAAGCAAACTGAGTTTGATTGAGCGCATCATGTAACCCGACACATTGCACAAATTCATCTTGCTCAGTCCATAACGACAACGCGCAACCATCTGCATGTAACGCCTGTCCTAATTTTTGGGTAATGGCAGCAAAAATTTCTTGCGGGTCAAGACTAGAACGAATTGCAGTTGTAATGGTATTGATCAGCACTTCCCGCTTCGCCAATGCGCGAACCTGTTCATAGGCTCTTGCCTGGGACAGTGCCAGTGCTGCCTGATCGGCGACCATCACCACCAGTTGCACTTCATCATCATTCCAGTAGCGGGGTTCTCCACATTGGTGGAGTGCGAGTACTGCTGTCAACTCTTGCTGACAGATCAAGGGCACCAATAGACTTGATCGAATATCGGCCTCCTGGTACGCCTGCCGCCGCACTCCACCTTCATCAACATCGGACTGGAATCGATCGTCAGTTTCCACATCATGAATGACCTGAACATGATAAATTTCCCAAATTGTTTGAGCCAGGGCAGCGGTATTGGGAATGGGCTGCAAGTGATGCGGTTTATCGATTTCAGGCGGTTGATAGAGTTTGGGGTCTGGTACGAGGGGTGCATCCAATAAGCTCCATGCATCATCTAGGGGATGAGGGGTCCCCATATAGATAAAGCAGTCCTCTTCCATGCGGTCATTTTGAAAAGGACGTAGAATGCCGCAACTGACCTCAAACATACTGCCGATCGTCTCGACGATCGTCTGAAGAATCTGTTGGGAGGTCATCGCACTACGGATGGTGTTGGTCACTGCATTGAGTAGCGATTCTTGCCGCAGCGATCGACGCAATTCTTGCGTCCTTGCCCGTAGGACGTTGTGAGTATCCACTGCCTGTCGAACCACAGCTTTTAGCTCTTCGTCATCCCAGGGCTTGGTGACATACTTAAAAACTTTGCCAGAGTTAATCGCTTCTACCAGATCTTCAACATCGGTATACCCAGTCAAAATAATCCGAATAATGTCGGGATACTGCGTCGCTGTCAAACTCAAAAACTCTGTTCCACTCATCATCGGCATACGCTGATCCGAGATGATGACAGCAATATCACCCTCTTTTGCCAGAATTTCTAGCGCAGTTGGGGCATTTTCTGCCCTTAGAACTTTAAATTCTCGATGAAAGGTGCGATAAAGCAAGTCCAAATTATCTGGCTCGTCATCGACCACCAGCAGTTTTGGCTTTTTAATCCCTTGAGACTTCATGCACCAAGCCCCCACAACAAAAGCAGTTGTAACTGTTGAATCCGGCACACGGGTCTCAAGATCCGCACGATCGGTGGCTTGTCTTGCATCGAACCACGTTTCTGCCCTATCTCCAAGTGCGCAATGACTGCCATTGGCTTAATTTGATGGTGCCAGGTTAGGGAGTTTGACTGGGTTGCACCCATGAATTTTTGGGTACTCTCGCAAGAGAAATGTCTGAAAAAAAGCTCGAAAAAGAAATTTTGTCCTTCGCCGAATGAGCCGGAAGGACGCTTTGACTGAAGCTGCTTTTCAATAAATTTTTCAGGCAAATCACTGTTGAAGACGACAAGACGCATGTGCAAGCAAACAAGAAGCTCTTTGCTAGCCTTTAATAAAGTTTCCCCAAAAAAGTCTGGTGGTAACTTTTGCGGGGGAACCCTGATCATAAAAATCCCCAATTCATTAATAGACTGCGGCTTGAGCTCAGTTCAGAAAATCGCTTCCAGCGAAAATTAGCCCAATAGCCCCTGAGCGAATCGCTCGGCTATCACTCAGCAAAGACAATTGAGAGCTCCTGCAAACCTTCCGAGTACTCAGGAATTTTCGATTACGCTTTCAAAACTTTATCCACAGAGGATGCACTCCTTCGTCTATCCTAAATTCTTTCCGAAAATTTCTTGCGAGCAACGTCACTTCCAGTGTCCCTACCTGAATATAAATGCCTGAACTGAAACGATAGATGCTGTCAGGACTCATGCTGTTTCGTTGTACGTTTGATTTTTGCTTGAATAGGCACCTCCTTAGAAATTATGGTTGAAATTGACTGATCTTGCCATTCCATCGCTGAAATGGTTGGCTACCCCGCTACGATACACAACGCGATGGGAACAGCACAGCGATTAGTACAGAAGCAATTAGAAGAATAGCATTGTCGGATAGTCGGATAGTTGGAAAGGGACTCTTCTCTTTACCTAGAGAGAATGAGTATCCAAGATTACAGTCCGGTCGGTCAAGTTTTCACATGAAAAAAGATTTAGGTGATAACCGGGATCACTCATTTTTTGCCAATGAGTCACTCGTTTATTCTGGCGAAATCACTGGTGTTTTGAGGGCAGATTGATACGTTTGAAGAAGGGAAATTGACGCTTTGAATCTCTGAGATGTCGATGAGTGATAGAAAAAATCATCGTATTAAAAGTTACCTGGTATATTTCTTGCTTAACTTTTAAAGTTTGTCTGCCCAATCGGTAAAACGCGTTTTACGAGCTTATACCCTCACCCCTTGCAAAAACTGGCTTTCTAGCAGTCAAGATATTCTTTGATCGCTGCCAACAAATTTCAATCCTTAGGGTTTATTTTCTGGCATTTAGTCCCGCACTAGAGTGTAGCCTACCCTCTACTCATCTCTCCAGCTGAAGGAAAAATCATGCTAAGTGATATCAGTGAGTTTTCTATACATCGATTGATAGAAATCCAAGTTAGCCAAACACCTGATGCGATCGCAGTGATGGCTGAAGGAAAATCACTCACGTACCGGGCACTGAACCAACGAGCAAATCAGTTAGCCCATTACTTAAAAACTCTAGGAGTGATGCCAGAAGTTCTGGTGGGGATATGCCTGGAGCGATCGCTGGAAATGGTGATTACGTTATTGGCAATCTTGAAAGCAGGGGGGGCCTATGTGCCACTCGATCCCAGCTACCCCAGAGAGCGCCTGGCATTTATGATGGCGGATGCACAAATTTCGGTGCTCATCACTCAGGCTTCGCTCCTCACAGTGCTGCCTCCACATCAGGCAAAGGTGGTCGGCTGGGAGGAAGCCAGTTCCCAAATTGCTCAACAGTCTGAAATTGATTGTTCCAGTGGAGTGCGCCCCGAGCATCTGGCATACGTGATCTACACATCTGGCTCCACAGGCAAACCCAAGGGCGTAGCGATCGAGCATCGCAATACCGTTGCTTTTATTGACTGGGCAAGGAAATTCTTTAGTCGCGAGCAATTGGCGGGCGTACTTGCCTCTACCTCGATTTGTTTTGACCTTTCTGTGTTTGAGTTGTTTGTCACGTTCAGCGTGGGAGGAACCGTCATTCTGGCTGAGAATGCATTGCAACTGCCTAGATTATCAGCAGCTAACCAGGTGACGCTGATTAATACGGTGCCGTCGGCGATCGCGGAACTCCTTCGCATGGACGGCATTCCCGATTCAGTCCATACCATTAACCTGGCGGGAGAACCGTTGCAAAACTTGCTCGTACAGCAGCTTTACCAGAAAGAATCGATTCAGCAAGTGTTTAACTTGTATGGACCGTCGGAAGACACGACCTATTCCACTGTGGCATTGGTGCCGAAGGGAGCAGACACACCGCCCGCGATCGGATATGCGATCTCCAATACTCAGATTTATCTGCTAGATGAACAACACCAGCCAGTTGCAGCCGATCAGCCAGGCGAGATTTATATCGGTGGGGCAGGCTTAGCGCGTGGATATCTGCATCGTCCGGAATTGACGGCTGAGCGCTTTATTGCCAATCCTTTTAGCGATCAACCGGGCAGTCGGCTCTACAAAACGGGCGACCTGGCAACTTTTTTGCCCGATGGTCGGTTGAAATACCTGGGACGATTGGATCATCAGGTCAAAATTCGCGGATTTCGGGTGGAACTGGGTGAGATCGAAGCCGTGTTATACCAGCATCCTTGGGTACAGCAAGCGATCGTAGTCGATCGTGAGGTGCGTCCTGGTGATAAGCGTCTAGTCGCCTATATCGTGGCTGAACAACAGGGGCAAAATGCGACGGATAGCGATTGGCAAAGGCGTTTGGCAATGCAGGGCGTTCGCCAGCAAGTGCATCAGACTCTGATCAAAACCCTGCGTCAGTCCCTGAAACAGCAACTGCCTGACTTCATGGTGCCTTCTCACTTCGTTTTGCTAGAGACCTTGCCTCTGACGCTGAATGGCAAGGTCGATCGTCAGGCGTTGCCTGCGCCCGATTGGAACCCTTACGAGCTAGATCGTCCTTTTATTGCACCGAGCACGCCGATCGAAAAACAATTGGCAGGGGTCTGGCAGCAACTGTTGGGGGTGTGCCACATTGGCTTGCACGACAACTTCTTTGAATTGGGCGGACACTCGCTGCTAGCAGTGGAGTTGGTGGAACAGGTGGAAGTGGAATTTCAAGTGGAAGTGCCGCTGGTCTGTTTTCTGGAAATGCCCACTCTGGCTGGGCTGGCAGCCACGATCGCGGCACACCTCGCAACGACAGCTCAGAGTGTGACCGTTACTCATTCCCCGCTAAAAAATCTCAGTTCCGATACAGTTTTAGACCCTACCATCCAACCTGAAAAAAGTCCTCATTTGCCGATCGTCCAACCGCAAAACATTTTTTTAACCGGCGCAACTGGCTTTCTCGGTGCCTTTCTTTTGGATGAACTGTTGCAACAGACCACTGCGAAGATTTATTGCCTGGTGCGATCGACCCACGAAGCTGCTGGGAAACAACGCATTCAAGCAAATTTGGTAGCTTATTCCCTCTGGCGAGAGTGCTACAGCGATCGGATCATTCCCATCTTAGGTGATTTGTCTGAGCCATTACTGGGCATTGCCGCAGAGCGATTTCTTCATCTAGCGCAAGAGATTGATGTGATTTATCACAATGGTGCGCTAGTCAACTTTCTATATCCTTACTCAGCGCTCCGAACTGCCAACGTTTTGGGTACTCAAGAAGTCCTGCGGTTGGCAAGCCACACGCGACGAAAGCCGGTACACTTTACTTCGACGGTGGATGTGTTTGCGTCTTTGGATGTGCCGCAATCTCAACAGTTTAACGAAACCGATCGGGTGGAATTGGGTGAGCAGTTGATGAGTGGGTATGCTCAAAGCAAGTGGGTGGCGGAAAAACTGGTGATGGCAGCGGCTGCGAAGGGCTTGCCCGTCAGCATTTATCGACCCAGCTATATTACAGGACATAGCCAAAGGGGTGTATGGAATACGCAAGACTTAGTGTGCCGATTGCTGAAAGGATGCATTCAGATGGCAAGTGCACCTGACCTGGAGATCAGTCTGAATCTGGTTCCGATCGACTATGTCAGTCAAAGTCTGGTTTACCTTTCTCAACAACCAGCGGCGATCGGTCAAGCTTTTCATCTGGTCAATCCCAAGCCCTTATCCTGGCAACAACTGACTCGCTTCATCAACGCGCTTGGTTACCCTGTGAGGCAGGTGCCGTATGACCAGTGGCATGACTGTCTGCTCAAAGTAGCCGCCGATCCTCAACATCCCCTGCATCCCCTGCTGACTTGTTTTGCCAGCCAATCTGCAACTGAGAGCGAAATTGGTACTCATCAGTTTGGCTGCGAGCAAACTGTGCATCAGTTGAATGCTGCCATTCCCTGTCCTGAAATCACCCTGAGCTTAATGAAAACGTATCTTCAGTACTTCATCCAGAGTGGTTTCTTAAAGGTTCAGTCTCTAACAGTATGCTAGTCGGTAGTGGTCAATGGGAAAGGAATCGAATTTATGCCTCAACCCAAAGCATCTTTGACGCGCCGTACATTGCTCACTCTGGCATCCAGCATTGGGGTCGTGATCGTTGCGACCACCGCGATCGGCTACTTGTGTTTGGTGTCAAGCTATACCAACAAGACCCTGGAGAAAGTCAAAAAGTATGTAATTTTGCGAACTGAGCGCGAACGAGAAATCTTTTCCCTGGCAATGGATGATCATGTCATTTTCAAACAGGCAATTCTTGATCGCTTTAAAACAGTCGGAAATTTTGACGCGCAAGCAGAGTTCGATCGTCGTGTGGTGCGGTTTCCCGATGGCACGATGCGCAATCGTCTAGAAGGATTTGACTATCGCAAAACCCCCGGCGTTTTTCTGGGGAAAAATGTCACGATCAATACAGATATCCAACGACGAGTTGTAACCTATTTTGACCTAATTAGTGCCTATGGACCTGCCTGGAGTAATCGATTTGTAAACACTTATCTCCAAATTCCAGAAAATGGCATTGTGATTTATTTCCCCACCCAACCCTGGGCACAACAGGCGCCCTCAGTGCCATCTTTTAGAGTGACCGATGATGAGTCTTTCTACATTACCGATAAGGCGCACAATCCAGAACGTAAAACGGTTTGGACGGGAATTTATTATGACCAGGTAGCCCATGCCTGGATGGCATCTTGTGTTACGCCTATCGATCTCAATGGTCGTCATATTGCCACGTTTGGACATGACATTTTAATTGGACAGTTGCGCGATCGCGCTTTTCGAGATCACCCGATCGCAGGCACTTATAACATTGTTTTTCGTCGAGATGGTCGCCTGATTGTTCATCCAGAGTTAATGGATCAAATTCAGCAAGGAGCTGGCAAATTTGATATTGAACAATCCAATAATATACATCTTAAGAAGATTTTTGCCCTAGTCAAAAACAATCCACCCCAAAATGTCATTATTGACAATCCTCACCAGGATGAGTACCTGGCAGTGCAAAATCTGGGTGAACCCGATTGGTTTTTCATCACAGTGGTTCCCAAATCGATTCTGGCTCAACAAGCATTGGAAGCCGCTCGGTTTATTCTGCTATTAGGAATTGCCTCTCTGCTGATCGAAATTGCGATCGTCGCCTGGATTTTACGCAGACAAATTGCTCAACCCTTGACCGATTTTATGCAGGCAACCGAAAGCATCGCTTCAGGTGATCTCAACATTGAACTCGACACCACTCGGCAAGATGAACTCGGTCGTCTGGCAATGTTATTTCATTCTATGGCGCGTCAGGTAGAAGCACGGGAGAAAAACCTGAAACAAGCAGAGGCAGAGGCAAAGCGGCTTCAGTTAATGGAGGCAGAAACCCGCCGTCGAGTGGAAGTTCTGAATCAAACCTTGGAAAGTACTGTCAACGAGCGGACTGCCTACCTCAACGCCATTATTGACAACCTGGCAGATGGTTTACTGGTCGTCGATAGTAACTGTTACATTGCTCGCTGTAACCCAGCTTTGCTAGGAATTTTTGGCTTCTCTGCGGACGATTTGCAAGGGCAATCTTGCCAGACTCGGTTTAGTGATGAAGTGATTCAACTAATTGAGCGAAGCCACCAAAAGCCCACAGAAAATTTTGTGGCAGAAATGACTTTGAGTGATGGTCGAATTGTCAAAGCAGTGGCAACCGCAATTCTCAAAAACTTAAAAGATGAAGATGGCTCAGATTCATTCAATACGGCTGATCGATATATTGGTTCAGTCGTGCTGATTCGGGATATTACCGATGATAAAGCCATGGATCAAATGAAAACCGATTTTATTTCAACAGTTTCTCATGAGTTACGAACACCGCTGACTTCGGTCTTAGGATTCGCCAAAATAATTAAGAAAAAATTGGAAGAAGCCCTTTTCCCATTAATCCAAACAGAGGACAAGAAAGTCCAGCGAAATGTCCGACAAGTTCAAGAAAATATTGACATTATTATTTCGGAAGGAGAGCGTCTCACAGCACTCATTAACGATGTCCTGGATATTGCCAAGATGGAGGCTGGCAAAGTTGAGTGGAAAATGGAACCTCTATCAATCAAAGAAGTGGTTGAACGAGCGATTACAGCCACCACAGCACTGTTTCAGGACAAGGGTTTGGAGCTGATGACGAACATAGGCGCGGATTTGCCCATGGTGATGGGCGATCGCGATCGCTTGATTCAAGTTGTCATTAATCTCATCTCAAACGCAGTAAAATTCACTGATTCTGGGTCGGTTACTTGTGAAGTCATCGAAAGCGATGGAGAGATTCTAGTAAGCGTCATTGACACGGGAAGTGGGATTTCTTTACCGGATCAAGAAAAGGTCTTTGAAAAATTTAAACAGGTAGGAGATACCCTCACCGATAAACCTAAAGGTACGGGCTTGGGACTGCCGATTTGTAAGCAAATTGTTGAATGTCATCAGGGCAGAATTTGGGTGAAAAGTGAGCCTGGAAAAGGCAGCAATTTCTCTTTTGCGCTTCCTGTGAGTGCGGCGATCGCAACCAGCCCCAAAACCTTTGAAATTGAAAAATTATTACAACGATTAAAAGAGCATGTGGTAACTTCGGCACCCGAAACTGAGCGAAAAAAGACAGTTTTAGTCGTCGATGATGATGTCCATATTCGTCAATTATTACGGCAACATTTGGAAGCAGATGGCTATCAGATCGAAGAGGCAAGAGATGGACGAGAGGCGATCGCCCAGGTGAAGCAAGCCCGTCCCGATTTAATTGTTCTGGATGTCATGATGCCTGAGATTGGCGGATTTGATGTGGCTGCCATCCTCAAAAATGATCCCGATACGATGAATATTCCCATCGTGCTGTTATCGGTGGTAGAGGATAAGGAGCGGGGGTATCGGATTGGGGTCGATCGCTATCTCACTAAGCCGATCGATACCGATTTATTGCTTAAAGAAATTGGCATTCTCATTCACCAGGGTCCCCTTAAACGCAAAGCGTTAGTCGTGGATGAAAATGAAACCACGGTTAGAACGCTGGTGCAGTTTTTGCAAACCAAGGAATTTAACGTGGTAGGAGCCTTGAATGATCAAGACTTTCTTGAAAAGGTTGCCTCGATCAAACCAGATGTGATCATTGCCAACCTGGGTTTCTGGAAACAATTTACGGAAGCAAAAGCCCTCAGATTTGAAAAAGATCTAGAAAATGTGCTGTTTTTCTTACTGGCAGATAATACCGAAGATGGCTCCAATCAACCTTAGGCGACTGCTCCAGAGAAAGGATGTTTCTTCTGCTATTCAACAACTCTTGAAGGTAGCTGAATATCCGCTCAGTATACGAGATCTTCAAAATGAAGTGATGTTTGGTGTCGATCGCCTCGACTTGCTCTATAAACACCCGATTGAGGTGAATGGGGAAAGCGTGGGTTGGGTGATGGGAATTCAGGGAGCGGAGGCGATCGCAACCTTGGTTTCTCACCTGATCACGCAAGAGCTAGAAAAGCGGTTGTTGGCGCAAGAAACGCTCGATCGCTATAAAGAAATCACGCTGCTTTATAACCTGTCTGAAAGAATGGGGGCGAAGTTAGACTTACCCGCAGTTGCAGATTTACTATTGGATGAAGCCCATAAATTCATTCAAGGTTCTTCAGGTGCTATGGTTTTGCTCAATCCTGCAACTGGGGTATATGAGTCCATTGCGACTTTTGGAGAAACTGAGATTGTACCCTTACAAATCCAAGCGGGAGTTGGCGTAATCGGGAGTATTCTTTTGAGCGGAATCGGCGAAATCATCAATGATATTGCCGCCGATTCTCGTTGCATCGCACAAGAAGCTTGCTTCAGTTCCCTGATTTGTGCCCCCTTGAAAAGTCAAGAGGAAGTCCTAGGACTGATTTATATTGCCAGTCAATCAGCCATTAACTACACTGCTGCTGATTTGAAATTATTTAATGCCCTAGCATCTCAAGCATCGTATGCGATCGAGAATGCATTACTGCATAAAAATAAACTCAAAGAAGAACGGATTAAAAGCAATTTAGAACGCTATGTTCCCTCTCAAGTGGTTCAGGCAATTTTGGATTCTCAAGGAGATGTTTCTTTAGCCCCCACCCGTAAAGACATCACCATTTTATTTTCGGATATTCGTAACTTTACAACCCAGTGTGAAGAATTGTCGCCGGAAGAAATTGTGCGCTATCTCAATGAATATTTCACCCAGATGGTAGAAGTAATTTTTAGTCATCAGGGAACGGTCAATAAGTTTGTTGGAGACATGATCGTGGCGCTATTTGGTGCTCCCTCGCCGTTAGTTGATAGCGAAAAACGGGCAATTGAAACGGCGATCGAGATGCAAAAACGCCTTCGTACTCTGCCAACTCAATGGATTCGTGATAATTTCAACACAGGGATTGGCATTAGTTCGGGCAGAGTCGTGGTGGGCAACATTGGCTCTCCCAGGCATATGGACTATACCGCGATTGGAGATGAAGTCAATACGGCTTCTCGTTTGCAGTCGATCGCGAAAGGAGGGCAGATTCTCATTACCCGCTCCATTTATGAAAAGACGAAAGCTGATTTTCAATTTCAATCCTGTGGCTCAATTAAAGTAAAGGGAAAAAAGTACGAAGTTGAAGTTTTTGAAGTTGTTTACTGAGCCTAAATATGACGCAAAAAATATTAATTGTGGATGATGAACCACATATTCGTCGTTTGATGGAACAAACTTTGGAACCTCTGGAAGATGAAGGGGCAGAAATCCTAGTTGCCACGAATGGTAAAGAGGCGCTAGAACTCATTCAAAAAGAAACTCCCGAACTAGTTTTTTTAGATGTGATGATGCCACAAATGAATGGATTTGATGTGTGTAATCTGGTCAAACATGAATTGAAAATAGAAGGAATTTATATCATTTTATTGACTGCGAAAGGACAAGAGTTTGATAAAACCCGTGGCAAGGAAGTCGGGGCTGATATGTATATGACCAAACCCTTCGACCCGGATGAAATCGTTGAAAAATCGATGGAGATTTTGGGACTGGCATAGAAGACTGCCCCGATCTGATTTTGAAACCAGGCTGAACATCATTTAGTCGTTTTAGTAAATTTATCTGGCTATCATCCGTAACACAGTAATCCAGGAGGATCGTCTAGTAAACTAGACTTCTGATTGCATATAGGATTTTCAATTCAGATGAGCCAGATAAAAACCTGGAAACGGTTGGGACTGTTTGCCTTATTGGGGTTGCTGTTGAGCTGGATTGTGAGTTGCAGCGGCGGACTTTCTCCCTCAGGCAAAGGACAACAGACAGCAGGCAAGCCAGAGCTTGAGTTCTGGACGATGCAACTGGCTCCTCAGTTTAATGACTACTTTAAGGACTTAATTGCTCGGTTTGAACAAGAAAATCCGGGGATCAAAGTCCGCTGGGTGGATGTGCCCTGGACTGCGATGGAAAGCAAGATCCTGACTGCAGTTTCAGCGAAAACTGCCCCTGATGTGGTGAATCTAAATCCCGACTTTGCCTCTCAGTTGGCAGCCCGCAATGCCTGGCTCAATCTGGACAATAAAGTTGCTCCAGACGTTCGACAACAATATTTCGCCAATATTTGGAAAGCCAGCGTACTGGATGGGAAAAGTTTTGGCATTCCCTGGTACTTGACCACACGAGTGACGATTTATAACCAGAACTTATTGAAGCAGGCAGGAATTAGTAAGCCACCTACGACCTATGCGGAATTAGCTGAAGCTTCTAAGCAAATCAAAACGAAGACTGGGAAGTACGGCTTTTTTGCCACGGTTGTACCAGAAGACTCAGGAGAAGTTTTAGAGTCTTTTGTACAAATGGGTGTCCAGTTGCTAGATGCTCAAGGAAAGGCGGCATTTAATACGCCTCAAGGCAAAGCAGCGTTCCAGTATTGGGTTGATCTATATAAAAATGGTCTGTTGCCTCAGGAAGTTTTGACGGAGGGGCATCGCCATGCGATCGACCTCTATCAGCAGGGAGAGACCGCAGTCCTGGCATCGGGAGCCGAATTTTTGAATACCATTGCCAAAAATGCTCCAACGATCGCCAAAGCTTCTGCGTCAGCCCCCCAAATTACGGGCGCAACAGGCAAGAAAAATGTTGCTGTCATGAATCTGGTGATCCCGAAAGACACCGATCAACCAGAGATGGCATTAAAATTTGCCCTCTTTGTCACCAATAACGAAAATCAGCTTACTTTTGCCAAAGCTGCGAATGTTCTCCCCTCAACAACAAAGGCACTTGAAGACGGCTACTTCAAAACTGTACCCGCCAACGCCACGCCAGTAGACCAAGCACGCATTGTTAGTGCCCATCAACTCAAGCAAGCAGAAGTGCTGATTCCTGCTTCTAAGGGAATTAAGCAGTTACAGAAGATTGTTTATGACAATTTGCAGGCTGCGATGCTAGGGCAAAAGACTGTGGATCAGGCAATTCAGGATGCTGCCCAAGCGTGGGATAGCCAAGCAGGGTAATTCCCGTGCCAGTTCTCTTGTGCCCAAGCAGAGCCTTGGGCACATGCTGCTGCAGTTTTTTCCGATTATTGGGTTGCCGTGGGCAGCCCTGCGATGATGCAAAGCCACCGCAGTGTCTCAGCAGAGATGATCGCAATGGTTTCTGACCTTTCCTGCCAATTTGTTTGAACTGTTTTTCTAACCCGCGCAGTGGCAGCAGCCCAGGCTTCTAACGTTTTATAAAAATCCTTCTAACTCCAGGGTTGAACCTGCTACAACCCCAATATCCCAAAGCAGCTTTCAAAAACCATTTTTCGCTTTTCCTGCCATGCCAGTTGATCCAAAAAGCTTTCAAAAAAAACTCCAGTATCAATCCACTGCCTCCGCCCAAAGACTTATGGCAGATCTGGAGGACATTGCCAAAATCGACCAATTTGCCGAACAAGAAAAAGCCCGACAAAACAAAGTTCTGATCGCCGCATTCATTACCTTGTTTGTCTCGATCTTTCTCACCATTGTCTTACCTCCATTGGGGATTTTGCTGTTGATAGGCAGCATCGTTACCACTGTCTACGCAGGTATTCGGTTGTCGCAGTTAAATCGGATCGACCTGGCAAACTATCGCTATGGACTGGTGCAAAAACTACTGGGAATGTTGAGCCGCGATTTACCCGAGAATGCGAACCTCAGTCTCAAACTGATTCTGGATAAACCCACTGAAAAACGGAAGAAACTGGGTACTGTGCCCCATCCCCATCGCCAAGGTTGGAAGATTGATCAGTTTCGTGATCCATGGTTGACCCTGCGCGGACGGTTGCTAGATGGCACCCGTTTTTTGATCACCGCAACAGAACTGCACCAAACTGCCCATGGCTGGAAACGGGGGAGCAGTGGCAAAAACAAGTACAAAACTAAGCCGAAAACCAAGGGCTCGGAACTGGGGCTAACGCTGATCTATCCTCGTCGTAAATATGGCGCCATTCAGGTGCTAGAGCGGGACGCTATGGGTGCGATTCACTTGCCCAATGGTGTGCGCTTGAAGCAATGGAAAATGACGGGTAAAGCCCTACGGCTGGGAGTCAAAACGCCGCCCGATCCTACTGCCAGTGACCAGGGACTCTACAACACCTTGACAATGATGTTCTTAAGCCTCTACCAAATTTTGAATCTGGCAAGAACTTTGTCAAAGAAAAAATAAATTTGGGATTCAGCATAAATTCAGGCCATGAAAAAATTGCGTTTTGATACTCGGCTAATCAGCCTCCTGGGAATTGTCAGCCTCTGGTTGGGCTTGGCGGGGTGTGGCAGCACCGGAGGATCGGTATCATCGTCCTCTCCAGCAGCAACTCCTTCTGCAGTAACGAACCCCTCCGCTGCTAAGCAAGCTGCGGCTGAAACGACTGAAAAGATCAAGTTTAAGGCAGATAACGGTTCAGAAGTGCTGTCGATCAAGCTGATGGGGGATGGAGCGAAGGTGGTGGATGGCAACGATCGCGAACTCGCCCGGTTGAAACTGGACGATCGTCGCAAAGTGAAAATCAAGAATTCGGCGGACAAGGTGTTGGGTTATGTGGTATCGAGCAGTGGTACCTGGAAACTGGAAACTGCCGATCAATCGCAAGAACTTTATATATTGCGTCATCAACCTGATGGCGATTACAAACTGGAGCGGGGCAAAAATCAGGCGCTCTATCGCATTAAAGTTCGCGACTATGGGTTTGAGATTGAAACGGTTGCCAAGCAATCTTTATACAAAATCAAGTTAAAAGAGGGCAAATTGTCGCTCCGTAATGCCCAGGACAAAACTGTGCTGTCTACCAAAAACAAACTCGTGCCCGTGGCGATCGCCAGCTTTGGTTTCAAAGAACTAAGCCAAGAACAGCAGGCAGCCCTTGCCTATGCCGTGAATTTGTCAGGAGGAAAGTAGGTTGCAAGTTCGATTTGTCTACGTGGATCCCGATACGCGCGAATTGCAAGAATCGATTTTGGAAACCCCGATCGCGATTGGGAGTGATGCCGCCCAACTGCCAGAAAATTTCGGCACCCGATCGATGGCGCATCTGGTTGTGACAGGTGCACAGGTAGCAGGCTTCCACGCCCTGATTACCGAAGCCAATCAACGCTTGACCGTCACCGAGCAGGGGAATAACTGCATCTGGGTCAACGCTGTTCCCACCCCTAACACCGCCTTGCAAGACGGGGACACGCTGCGTGTGGGGGAAGTCAATCTGCAAGTGCAGACGAACTTTGCCCTTGGGGGTGATGCTGCTGGCATGGCAGCGGGGTTGGGCGAAGGTGGCTGCGATCGGCAAATTGGTTTTTTGATTAAGCGACGCTGTGGGCGCACCAGTGCCGTGGGTTGTAACTACTGTGACAATGGCCGACGAACCACCGATCCCTATTACGACGATTATGCAGGCTACCCCGGCTATGGTCGCTACGATAGTGGTTACTGGGGACATTCCTATTATTACGATCGCGATCGCTACTATTACGATCCCAATCGCGACAACGTAGACTTCACCGATGCCGACAATGCCAGTTTGGGTGACGAACGCGATGTAGATTACGAGGAAGCCATGGGGGCAAGTTGACAACCTGGTTGATCTATGGACTGGGTGGGGGTTGGGGGCATTTGACTCGATCGCTGGCGCTGGCACGAGTTGCCGCCCATCATTACGACATCATCCTGCTGACCAATAGCCCCTATGCTGCTCACATTCCCCCCGCTTTGATCCCTCGCACTTGCCAGATCCAGACGATCGCGCCGAATCTCAGTGCCGATGCCACTCGTCAACAAGTGCTGTATTATTTGCAAACACTTCACTACCAATGTTTGATTATTGATACTTTTCCCCGTGGCTTAGGGGGTGAATTAGCATCGTTTCTGCCATCGCTTTCAGAACAGATCTCCCGTGTTTTAATCCATCGTGATCTCAATCCAGACTATGTGCAGTCCAAGGCAATTCGTCCGTTTGTGCAGCAATACTATAGCCAGATTCTCATCCCCGGTGAAGGCGATCGCGTACCACTAGCAGATCTGCCGCAAGTACAGCACACCGCTCCCTGGCTGATTCGTAGTGCCGCAGAATTACCCGACCCCGCAATGGCGCGATCGCTCCTGCGCCTGGAAGCGCCCTCTCAACCAACAGTCGTGGTCTGCGCGGCTGGAGAACCCCACGAACAACACCAACTGGGTGAGTTAGCAACCCATCTGGCGATGACCTTCCCCCAGGTGACAGTGCGCTGTCTGGCTCCGGTGTGTCCGCTCACCTGTCCACCCAACTTGTGGGTTGTCCATTATCCGGCGATCGATCTTTTGCAGGTGGCAAATGTGGTGGTGGGTGGGGCTGGTTACAATACAGTGGCAGAATGTCAGGCTTTGGGGCTGCCGCTGGTGGCGTTTGCCTTTCCTCGCCTGTACGATCGACAGGCAGAACGGGCAAACCGAAGTGGTTATTGGGTGGAGCATCCGGCAGCAGCGATCTCGATGGTGCGTCGTTTGTTGCCAGCTACATCACGAGCCGATGCGCGTCCTGCTTATCTGAATGGGGCTGTTCAAGCGAACGCGATAATCCGTGAGTACACCAGCATCTAAACTATGACAAAATCATTAAACTCAGTCCTTTCCACTTAGAGAAATTGCGATCTTTCATGGCTGAACGTCTTGCCAAAATCTTGCTCATAGGGGCGATCGCGGTTTTCTTTAGCATCGTTCTCTACAATAACTTCACCGACTATTCCACCAACTTTGCCTTTGTCCAACATGTTTTGGCAATGGACACAATCTTCCCCACAAGCAGCTTGAGATGGCGCGCCATTACCCATCCCATTCTCCAGCACGCTTTTTTTTGGACGATCATTGTCTGGGAAAGCATCACCGTGGGGTGCTGCTGGTTCGGCATATTCCAACTCAGTCAAGCGATTCGGGCAGATGCACCTCAGTTTAATGCGGCAAAATCGATCGCGATCCTAGGACTCACTGCCAGTTGTCTGTTGTGGCTGATGGCATTTTTGGTGGTGGGCGGAGAATGGTTTGCCATGTGGCAATCCCCGATTTGGAACGGACAACCGATCGCCTCACGCATGGTGATCATTAGCCTGCTCATCTTAATTTTCGTACGACAGCCAGAGTTTGAGTAGCTCCCGTGGAAATTTCTCCCCAAAATACTGCGCCGCCAGATCCTCAACCCTCTTGAGTGACGTGTTTCCTCGCCGATTCAAAAGATTTAACAGTCATCCAGGACATCCCTTCCTGAAATCCTCTTTTGCAAAGTGTATCTGTAATCTATAGAGATTTTTTGGCAGCATTTTCCGGAATCGCTGGATTATCGGTGTTGATATGTCATATCAACTACGCCCCCAAAAATCTTATGAAGAAAACCATGGTTAGTCTTTTGGCAATGACAGTGCTTTTCATACCTGGCATTTTGGCTTTGTCGGGTTGTTCTGACCAAAGCCCCCAAGATCCCGCCAGTCCTTCCAGTTCACCCAAGCCTTCCAAGCGTCCGCAAGGATAATTGGATATTGTTTTAATTTCGTCAGAGTCAGCACTCGGAATTTCTCTTTCATGAATGCTAACCCCCACTAATCCTGTACCCAACAGGGTACAGCTGCTGCCTGCGCCTGAAATGGGTTAATCACTCTTACTCAATGCAACCTGTGCAATCTGAACTCTTTTGGTCGCGATCGTAGTCCTCAATGACCGGTGAGATTGAGACACTTTGTGAGAAAAAATTCTACAAAATCTTTTCTCATAATCTAAATCGGCTCGCGCTCGCATCGCTAGGAACGATCGCGATCGAGCCAAAAGAGATAGGTTAAGATCAAATATTGAAAGAGCTTTGTCTATTCATAAGGATGCCAATCCATGACTCAACTTAAGCGCTGGGAGTCGCCTCGTCGAGAGGGCAGAAACTCCAAAGGAAAAGGTGGCTCAGCCCGCCAACGACAACTGAAAAAGCAAACTCAAATGTTACGGAAGAAACTCAAGCAAAACAGCGGTTCCGACAAACAAAAATCTGAGAAACAAAGGGGGAGTGGTCAAACCACCCCCTTTTTGTTTTGGAACATGACTCATCAAAACGTTCATCCTAATCGTTTAAAAACGTTCATCCTGATCGTTCTCAGGTGCAACTCAGGTGACTGTTTTAGGATGGAAAGCAATGAATCGGGTCAATCTTTGTGAAACGTCGTCGCGTGCTTCAGCACTTTCTTCAGGCATCGGGTGGATTGATTGGCGCAAGCTTGTTGGCAGGGTGCCAGTCGAGTCGATCGATCGATCCGCTGTTTCGGCTCAATTTACTCGAACCGGAGATGCCCTTTCCTGACCATATTTTGACGCCGTTGAGCGAGTTTTATGTGCAGTCCTATGCCTTGCCCCCGACCGTGAATGCAGAGCACTGGCGCTTAAAGCTGATGGGATCAGTTGCCAATCCGATCACGATCGCCTTCGCAGACATTCTGAAAGCGCCGCAAGAAGAGTTTTACTTAACGATGGAATGTATTGGCAATCCCACGGGTGGCAACTTAATTGGCAATGCTCGCTGGACCGGGACACCGCTTTTGCCTTTTTTGCAAAAGGCTGGAGTCAAGCCAGAAGCCAAGGAATTTGTCTTGCATGGCGCAGATTTCTACGAAACGACATTGCCTGTTGATGAAATTCTGCGTCCCGATGTACGTCTGGTCCATCAGATGAACGGTACGCCTTTAACCAAAGCGCATGGCTACCCAGTGCGGATTATCATTCCAGGGCATTTTGGGCAAAAACAGCCGAAATGGTTAGTGGCGGTAGAAGCGATCGCCAAAACTAAGCAGGGTTTTTGGGAACGGCAGGGGTGGTCCAATCTGGCAGAAATCCCGACCCATGGCTTCATTCGCCAGGTGCAAAACCAGCGTGTCTGGAATCGACACCCTCAGGTCAGTTTGCCGCGTACAGGTGAAGCAGGCTGGGCAAAGGGGATTTTGGTGGCAGGGGTGGCACTCGATCGCGCCAATCCGATTAGCAAGATTCAGGTCAGTCTTGACGATGGCAAAACCTGGCAACCCGCCGATCAAGATCATCCCGACTCGCCTCATGAGTGGACACTTTGGCGCTATCGCTGGCAACCCAGCCAACCAGGTAAATATCGCTTACTTGCTCGTGCCGAATCTTCCCAAGAACAACAACCGCTCAAAGATCAGGAAGGGTCTGATGGGAGTAGCGGCGTGTTGACGATAGAGGTCACTTTACAGAGTTAGTACTTTGGGGCATAAGTTAGGCAACCTTCTGAGGGAGTTAGGAGTCAGCAAGGTAGGCAGATTTCCGCTAAGTTCTACTAGGCGATTGTCTTTGGACTTTAGCCGGTAGATTTTGACCCTTGAACCTAGGTGCTGGACTAAGAGACAGACAGCCCCGGACTTCTCCAAGCTTTCTCATCACCTCCATCATCTTCCCGCTCTCCGCGTCCCCGCGTCTCTCTCACTCCCCTTTCTGACTCAACACCGCCTGCCGCAAATTGCCCTGATGTTCGGCAAGCAGTCGATCGCCCGCTTCCTTATCCAAACCCGTCCAGTGCATCAGCAGAGCAAGCTTCACCGATCGTCCGCTTTGCTCAAGCAGATAACCCGCCTCTTCGCGATTGAGTCCAGTCAGGTCGTGCAAAATCCGCAAAGCGCGATCGTGAAGTTTTTTGTTCGTGACTGCGACATCCACCATACGGTTGCCATAGACTTTGCCCAACTTCACCATGGTGCCTGTCGAGAGAATATTGAGCGCCAGTTTGGTGACTGTTCCAGCTTTAAGGCGGGTAGAACCAGCCAACACTTCAGGTCCCACCAGCAGGCGGATATCGACATCGACCTGAGCACTGACTTGTTCAGTGGGAACACAAGCAATCAGAATAGTGGTGGCTCCGCGTTGGCGGGCAGCCTGGAGAGCACCGTGAACATAGGGGGTGGTGCCTCCAGCAGTAATACCGACAATGACATCGAGTTCAGTAAGGTGGCGATAGGCGATCGCCTCTGCCCCATCTTCTGCTAGGTCTTCCAAATCTTCAGAGCTTCTGACCAAAGCGCCTGCCCCTCCTGCAATGATGCCCTGCACCAGTTCGGGAGAGGTACAAAACGTCGGCGGACATTCTGCTGCATCCAGCACCCCCAAACGCCCACTGGTACCCGCTCCAATGTAAAACAAGCGCCCACCGCGATGCAGTGACTGAGCAATCAGGTCGATCGCGGTTGCCAATTCCTGACGTGCCTGGGCGATCGCTGCGATCGTCTGGGCATCTTCCCGATTAAAGAGTTCCACCAACTCCAGTGACGTGAGTTGATCTAGATTTTGACTGTTGGGATTCACTTGCTCCGTGAGCAAATGTCCCCTTTCAATCATGGGTTCAGGTAGGTTCATGGGCTTCACAACAACCCTTCCAACTTGCGGCGCATCCGTTCAAGTTCGGCATCGGACATTTCTTGGAGTTCTTTGGGAGTTTCTTTTTCAGGCGGAGAGTCGGCGTTCCAGTCAGTTTCGGCAACGATTTGTTCGGGTGGGAAAAGAAGCAACCGTTCCAGATCACCTTCGGGGACGAAACCTGCGGGAACAAGCTTCCAATGGTAATCGAGTTCTTCAATGTCCTCGGTGTCAATTTCCACCACATCGGGAATCGGAAAATCTTGGGCTTCCAGAAGTAAGGCGTAGCGAGTGGCATCGTCTTCGGACTCAAACATCAAAATCACGTTGCGATCGCCAATCTGGATGGAATGAACGCCTTCGTTATCCGTACCAGCGTTGAAGAGCAAAATGAATACACGCATTGCTAAAGTCTTTTCTGATCACAGTAATTTGATACCTATCTTAGTTGGGTTCTAGCCCCTCGACACGAGAAACCAGGAATCGACCTGATTTATGTCGCGATGGGTTAACACTTGGGCTGTGTTGAGATAAACTTATTGCGCCTGCCTGGTTTGCCTCTGGTTTCGCAAGTCATCACTCAAGCGACTTACCGACTTTAGGAGAATTTTGGATTATCTAAGTTGCCTTAAATTTTAATCACAGCCAATACGATTTCTACTCAAGGGATGAAGCATTGAGAACCTGAATCTGGAATTGTACGTCCTACAGGTTGTGAGGATGGGTTGTGAGAAATTTTTTGCGTGCTTGGATTCCGCTTGCTTTAACTTGTCAGTCCATTTTCCTGTGAGGACGAGATGACGAATCCCCCTAATCCGGAGCAAACTCCTGAACCCCAGCCTGAGCCACGTCCCACACGACGGTTACGTGCACTGTTGTTAAATCGAAAGACCCTGATTGTTGGGGGGATATTGGTAGCGGGAATCAGCGTCAGCGTTTGGTGGCTGGATTCATTTGTCTATCAAAGACTGGGACCACTGGTTGAAGAAAGCTTAAGTAAAAGTTTGAAGCGTCCGGTGCGCCTAGGGCGGGTGGAGCGATTTAGTCTAACCGGTTTACGACTGGGGCGATCGTCCGTGCCTGCAACTGCCAATGACCCTGACCATGTGACGATCGAAGCTGTTGAAGTGGGATTTAATCCCTTACAAGTGCTACTGACGCGCAAGCTGAGTTTAGATTTAACGGTGATTCAGCCCAATTTATACCTTGAACAAGATAAAAAAGGGCTTTGGGTTGCCGCAATTTCTGCAACAGAAAAAGAATCGGGTCCTGTGCAGACTGAAGTCAACGCGATTCGGATTCGCGATGCCGTGGCGGTTTTAGTGCCTTACCCCAAACCGGGACACACCCAGAAGCAATCGGTGACCCTGAATCAAATGAACGGGATCGTCCGCTTGTTTGATCAAGGGAAGCGGATTACTTATGAAACCAGGGGGCGATCGATTACCGGCGGAAAACTCGATCTCAATGGCGAAACTTTGGTTAAGCCAGGGTTAACGAAGCTCGACATTCAGTTTCAAAACTTGCTGGCAACCGAGGTCGATCGCCTGATTCGCCTGCCTATCAGTTTGCCATCCGGTCGCCTCAACGGCAATCTGGAAGCCCAATTGCAACCCAACCAAAAACTGCCCGTACTCAATGGCACGGCTCAGTTTAGTGGCATCACACTTCAAGTCCCAGCATTACCCCAGCGCATTACTCAAGCAGAAGGGGGGGTACAATTTCGGAATTCGGTAATCTGGCTGGACTCTGTCAAAGCTCGCTTTGGCAAGATTCCAGTTTTAGTCCAAGGAAATCTCGATCCTCAGAAAAATTTTAACCTGGCAGTGCAGGTGAGGCGGGTAGCCCTCGCCAATGTGGTAGAGACACTGGCGCTCAAATTGCCGGTTCCTACCAGTGGCAAAGTGGATGCCAACCTAAAATTGGTGGGTCCTATCCAGAAGCCAGTCTTGCTGGGGGAAGGCCGTCTGGCACAGGGTAGCCGCATCGATCGGATAGAGCTGAAGTCTGCCAGCGCTCGATTTATCTTAACCACGACTGATTTAGTGTTGCGCCTACCCCAAATTCAGGCATTCCCAGTCGCAGGGGGAAGAGTGGCAGGTAGAGGGTTGGTGAAACTGGGCAATCGCGGTGGACTGGTACTGGATCTTCAGGCGGATGGCATCTCAGGCGATGCGATTGCACGCACCTACGGAGCCAATCTCACCAATCTCACCATTGGGGCCGTGGCAGCCCGTACCCAGGTCTTTGGAGCTTTCAACAAAATTCAAACCATTGTTAATTGGCAAGCCCCCCAGGGCACCTATCCTGCTCGGGGGGAAGTGGTCGTGGCCGGGGGAGAAATCTTTCTCCGCAATACCACCCTCAATGTTGCTGGGGGAACGGTCAATGCCCGTGCTCGTATCGCAGATGGCAAGTGGCAGGCATCTGTTAATGCTGCGCAGATTCCACTCAATCGTTTCTCGCCTGATCTGCGAGGACGACTCAGCACTGTCAACGAGTTGCAATTAGTTGGCAGTGTCGCGTCCTTTAGCCCCAGCGCCATTCGAGCCATGGGGAAAGTCAACTTCTCTCAAGGCATTGCGCTGGTGACTCAGCCGCTAACAGCCACATTTCGCTGGAACGGCGAACGGATTTTACTGGACGAAGCCATCACTCCCGGTTTTAACGAGGGAGCGGCAGGAGTGCGGGCAAGGGGTTCTATTCTTGCCAAGTTAGAAGGGACGCCCGCGATAGGACCCCTGGATTTGAATGTGCAAACCCGGGGCCTGGATTTGCAAACGTTACCCGTAGCATTGCCTAAGAATATTAAAATTGCGGGATTGGCAGATTTCACTGGCAAAGTCACGGGGACTCCCGCAGTTCCCAGTGTCGTCAGTACTGCGCCACAATACTTGAGACTGCGCAACTTTGTCCTCAATGACAATGCGTTTGAGTCACCCTTAGTGGGAACTTTTGCCTATCAGGCAGGAAAAGGACTCGACTTGGCAGTGCGAGGAACGAACGATCGTCTGGCGTTGCAATTGAATGGCAATAATGAGTTGATCGCGTTTGAATTGCGCCAGGGCGAGATGATTGCCAAAGGCGAACGCAGAGGGGGCGAGTTGGTGATCGACCAGAGTAGTCGCATCTCGCTCAATTTTTTGCGCAGTCTTTCGGGGGCAGCCAATGCCATTCCGCCGATCGAGGGCATCTTGAGAACGCCCCAAGGGTTGCGAGTCAACCCAGTTGATCAATCACTGGTTGGCAGAATTGAAATTGACAATCTGCTCATTGATCCATTGAATCGCCCAGTGACCGATCTCTATCGCTACACCGTACCCCGGGTTGGCACTATTCAGGGCGATCGCTTTGTAGGCGACATCCGCTACAAAAACGGCGTTGCCACCTTGACCAATGGTGAACTGCAACAAGGCGAAATTCGGGATGGCAAGTTTGTTGCCACCAGTCGCTTTTTACTCAATGGCGAATTTGTCAACGGACCTGATCCCAAATTCAACGCCCAACTCACCTTGGCGCCGGGTAGCCAGATTCAGGATGTCTTCAAAACTGTTCAGCTCTACGATCTCCAATCACTTGGACAAATTTTGAGTCCCCCCACTCAAATCGCCAACGTGGAAACTGCCCTCCAAACGCAACCCGCCGGATTGCCGCAAGCGTCCCTCATCAACCAGATACGACGATTGGCGGAAGTGGAAGAATTGTTGGCAAAGCAACGGGCAGCCCGCGAGACAGCCGCCATTCCTGATCTCCAGGCATTTAAGGGAGAGATCAATGGCACGCTGAATGTGGAGGGTTCCCTGCGATCGGGCATCAACGTTACAGCAGATCTGGATGGGCAAAATTGGCGATGGGAAATTCCAGCCAGCGATCGCCGAGCCAATACTGCTGGCAAACCAACAATTATCCCGTTCGCAAAACAAGTTGCCATTAATCTCGGACAGGGCAGCAAATTTGCCAATGGTACGGTCAGTCTCCTGCCATTGCGATTTGTTTTCGACGAGACAGTCATCGATCTTAATGGAACGTTGGGCGAAGAACTCCAGGCGCAACTCAGGGTGAACAACCTTCCGGTGGCAACGATCGAGCGCCTGCTTCCTCCAGACTTACTGGCAAACTTCCCTCTGGACATCGACGGCAAGCTAGTGACCACCGCCACCCTCGACGGCACGCGCGTCAATCCACAGATCACCGGAGAATTGAAACTTGCCGATGCCTCTCTCAATGGTCAACCGATCCAATCCGATAAGAGCAAGTTGAACTTTCGTTACATCGATGCTCGTTTAGACTTTGACAGCACGCTGTTAGTGACCGGGAATGAACCCTTGTACATCGCCGGAAATTTGCCCCTGCCCCTCCCTTTTAGTAGTGTGACTCCCAGTAGTGATATCAAGCTACGGCTCAATGTCAAGGATGAAGGTTTGGCACTCCTCAATCTCTTCACCACACAGGTTGCCTGGTTAGGTGGCAAAGGCCAGGTGCAGTTGGATGTATCGGGCACACTGTTCCAACCGATCGCCTCCGGGTTTATCGATTTCACCGATGCCACCCTATCCGCCCAGGCATTATCTGCCCAAAACCCAGCCGATCAGCAATTGACGGGGGTAACCGGTAAAGCCATTTTTTCAGGAGGGTTAATCCGGATTACCGACCCGGGGATTCGCGGACAGTATCGCCGGGGTGGACAAGTGACTGTCAACGGAGCGTTTCCCCTCTTAGGCGAACTCAGTGAACAAGAACAACCCCTCACTATCTCCCTAAAAGATATCGACTTGAAGTTGCGAGGTCGCTACGAAGGAGGCGTCAGTGGGAATATTCAGCTCTTGGGTAATGCATTCAGTCCCGCTATTAGCGGTTCGGTCACGTTATTGAATGGGCAGGCATTGCTGCCGAGTGCCTCAGAAGGAGGAGGAACTTCCGCGCCTGATCAAACCGGCATTGAGTTTCGGGATTTCAAGATTGTTTTGGGTAACAATGTCCGTGTGACGAGTCAACCAATTCTCAGTTTCGTGGCAAGAGGAGACTTGACCCTTAATGGCAGTCTCAATGCCATGGCACCGAGTGGCAAAATTTCATTGCTCAGTGGACAAGTCAATCTCTTCACCAGTCAATTTGTTTTGGCAAGGGGATATAACCAAACAGCAACTTTTTATCCCACGCAAGGGCTTGATCCCACCTTGGATGTACGACTCATTACCTCTGTACCCGAGGTGACTCGCAGTCGAGTGCCAACCGAAACCCTACCCTCCGAAATTCTGGATACACCCACTACTACTAGTAGCTTGGGTGCCTTCCAAACCGTCCGCATCCAGGCAAGCGTATCGGGTCCTGCCAGCAAACTGCAAGAAAATCTCGAGCTAACCAGCAACCCTGCCCGCAGTCGAGAGGAAATCGTGACGTTACTGGGTCGCGGCATCACTGGAGACGGCACCCTGGCGCTGGCAAATCTGGCAGGCTCAGCCTTGTTGAATAATGTTCAGGATGTGATTGGTAAAGCCCTGGGGCTGAGCGAGTTTCGTGTCTATCCCACCCGCGTCACTGACGATAAAGCTGGGAACGACTCCACCTTGGGTCTTGCCGCTGAAGCAGGGATAGATGTGACGAAAGATCTTTCCGTCTCTATCTTGCGGATTCTGACTGCGGATCAACCTACCCAGTTTGGGCTACGTTATCGAATTAACGATAATCTACGGGTTCGGAGTTTTACTGACCTGACGAAAGAAACAGGTGCTGTGGTGGAGTATGAGGTGCGGTTTTAGGATAGGAGGTAGAAGGTAGAGGGTAGGAGGTAGAAGGTAGAGGGTGGTAGAAGGTAGGGAGCTACCCCATCTACCCTCTACTCCTCTACTCCTCTCCCCCTCTGACTGGTATACCAACTTTGCAGAGCGACGCGGTGGATTTGTCGCCAGGGAAGGTTATGTTGCTGAGCGATCGCCGCACAATCTTCGTATTCGGGTTGAACATGGCTGGGAACACTGGAACGATCGCCTGCCCAGGCAACCTTCACTCGCACCCTGCCATATTCGGTCTCGATGGAGTGGAGCTGACGCTTTAAAATGCTCCGCTGCTGTGTGGAACGACGAATACCGAGGGTTGTTGTTTCCCGAAACATAACCGCCTGGCAGGCATCGATCTGTTCCAGCGGACAAATCACTGTCAACAAGATACCCGGACGACACTTCTTCATCCCGATCGCCTGGGTAAACACATCTACCGCTCCCACTGCAAACAGCGCCTCAAACACATAGCCGATCGCCTGCGGATTCAGATCATCGATTTGCGTCTCCAGAACCGCAATCGATTCAGAGTCCAGGTTCTCAATTGCGGAGTTTGGATTTTCGATCGCCCTTCGAGCCGACTCCCCCATCTCCTCCTCCTTCCCATCTGCGCGTCCCAACATCTCCGTGTCTTCCTTTTCCCCCACGCCTTCACCCAGCCACAACCGCACAATATTGGGAATCGCCAGATCCTGCGACCCTGCCCCCAAACCCACCCGATGCAGCGTCATCGATGGTGGAGCACCAAAGCGGGTTGCCAGGGTTGTGACGATCGCCGCGCCAGTAGGGGTTACCAATTCCCGATCGATGCCGTTGCTGTAAATAGGCACCTGTCGCATTTCCCAAAGCTTGAGTACGGCTGGCGTTGGGACGGGTAAGCGCCCGTGGGCTGCCCAAACCGTGCCGCCGCCTGTGGGCAACGCTGAACAGTAGAGCTGGTCGATCGCGAGCCAATCCAAGCCCAGACAAGTGCCCACAATATCGACGATCGCATCGGTCGCCCCTACTTCATGAAAATGCACTCGATCGGCAGGAATACCATGCACGGCTGCTTCGGCTGCTGCTAATTGACGAAAGACTGCCAAACTCCAGGCTTCAGCACGAGTAGGCAGCTTTGCTGCCAAAATCAACTGCTCAATCTCTGGCAGGTGACGAGTCCCGGTAGGATGGGGATGAAGGTCGGGCTTGGCTGAAGCGGATGTTTGCTGCTTGAGTTCAGACAACTGATCCTCAGGGTGAGGATGGGCAGGAGCCTGGGAGTGATGATGGTGAATGTGCGGATGGGGATGGGCGTGATCAGGCGTGGCATGAGCAGACGGATAGAGGTTGGAGATGGTGGGCGATCGCTCCGTCCCCTTCCCTAGATCAGTGAGTTGTACATGTAGCTTCGTTGCTTGTTGCCCTCGCCGCTGCACAAGTTCCACGGCAAGCTGATATTCTTCAGAAATTCCTAACCGACTGAGTTGATCCATTAGATATTCCAGCGGGACTCCAGCATGGATCAGGGCTCCCAGACACATATCGCCGGCAACGCCAGTCGGACATTCCAGATAAGCCATCTTTTTCTGCATTGTTCTACCTTGCTTGACCCTTTACTTGACAGTCCCAAACCTGACAGTTCAAACCTCACCAAAACCTTGCCGTTTTTAATCCAAAATCCTTCAATCCCAAATCTTCAATCCTAAACTCTGGCATTTTTTTCTTTCAATCTTCATGATTCATGGCGACGATTTATACAGTTCATCCCCAAACTCCTCAGGCACGCAGCATTGAGCAAATCAAAACTTTGCTCCAAGGCGGTGCCATTATGCTCTATCCAACCGATACAGTTTACGCGATCGGGTGTGACCTGACCTCCAAGTCTGCGATCGAACGAGTGCGGCAACTCAAGCGCCTATCGAATGACAAACCCCTTACCTTTCTCTGTTCTTCCCTGTCCAACATTGCCCATTATGCGGGGGTCACCAACGAAGCGTACCGCCTAATGCGGCGGCTGATTCCGGGTCCATTTACCTTCCTGTTGCCCGCCACCAAACTCGTACCGCGTCTGGTCATGAACCCCAAACGCAAAACAACCGGGATTCGAGTGCCCGATCATCGTGTCTGTATGGCATTAATAGAGGCATTGGGAAATCCCATTATCTCAACCTCAGCCCATATTCCTGATGATGAAGAATCTCCTACGCCCACCTGGCAAACCCACTATTCTCAAGCAGAGCTATTCGATCGTCTGGACAAACTCGTAGATGTGATTGTGGACGATGGTTCCGAACCCAACCAAAAAGTTTCAACCATTCTCGACTTGACCACGGATGAACCCAGAGTGGTACGGCGAGGGTTGGGTTGGGAAGAGATCGCAGATTGGGATTTGGAAATGGAGATGAATTAAAGGAAACTTGAGTCTAAAATCATGTCAGCCAGATTAAAGACCGTCTCTGCAACCTTCTGTGAGATTTTCCACATGAAGCGCACGATTCTCTGGTCATTGGCGAGTCTGGCTGCTAGCTTGAGTAAAGATATCGTGACACCGGACAGCGATCGCAAAACCAATCAAAATCGACAGAAATGTTGACCACCTGAGAAAGTGACCTACCCACGGGGTTCATCCCCCGTATTGCACAAAAGCAAGGGTGTAGACAGTTTTGATAGGCAATCGGAGTGCAAGGTTTCTGAATTGGTTACAGATGCCTTGCGAGCAAACGCACCTGTCTGCTGTCCTATGGTTTCGTGTGCACTACCATGAGGCAAGTTATGACTACCCGACCCGCTGGTTCTACTAATCAGCCCCCCCAAAAAACCTCTGGTTCTACCCATTCGCAGCAGGCATCCAGCGCCCATTCTGCCAAACTGACAAATTCCAGCGCTGCCCAGGCAAACACTGATTCAACCGAGTCAGACTTTGAGTTGGTGCCGGGGGTGGGTGAAGTTGCTGAGTTGCATACCTTAATTACTACTCCGGCAATGACCCAGATGTTGCTGGAAGAGCTAAAAACCGAAATTGATCTGGTGGGCGGCAGTAGTCAGGCGGTGGTCAACCGCATTGCTGCAGAAGTAGAACGGGTTTGTTATAAAAGCGATCGCATCCAGACATCGGGACGAGTCGGCTCTTGGCAAATTTCTCTGGCACGCCACCGCTTGCAAAAATGCATTGCTTACTATCGGTTGGGGTCGCGCCAGGGGCGGGTCGATTTGCACAGCAGCCTGAGTGCACTGGTCTATCGCTACATTGCGCCTAATCGTTCTCAGCTCAGCTTTCAGGCACGCTACACTCTGATTGAAGATTTTCTACAAAACTTTTATGTCGAAGTGCTCAAAACCTTTCGACGAGAAAATCAACTGCCAGACACTTACACGCCACGCACCCGGCTGGAACTGGCAGAATATATGGCGTTTACTGAGCACTATGCCAAACGCCGGATTAATTTGCCCGGTTGTGGCAGTCAGCGGCTGATTGTGCTACGGGCACAAGGCTTTGCCCGTCGCCAACCCCAAGATGCCACCATGGATATTGAAATGGCGGTGGAATCGGGGAAGGGAGAAGAGGCAGAAATGTATGCCCGATCGCCGATCGCACATCAAATTCGAGAGCAGATGGTGGCCAGTGCGATCGACTCCAGCGATGCCACCCTGCGGGAGAACATCATCGCAGAACTGCTGCAATACCTGGAATCGCAAGGGCAAAAAGACTGTATCGACTATCTGGTGCTGCGGCTGCAAGATCTCTCGGCTCAGGAGATTGATGAGATCCTGGAACTGTCTCCTCGCCAGCGAGATTATCTGCAACAGCGCTTCAAATATCACGTCGATAAATTTGCCCGATCGCATCAATGGAAGCTGGTACATCAGTGGCTTGGCGCAGATCTCGATCAAAACCTGGGTATGGTGCCCCAAATTTGGCAGGCTTTCCTAAAAAGCCTCACGCCCGAACAGCAACAGCTGATTGAGTTAAAGCGCGCCCAAAGAACCGATCAAGAAATTGCTCAACAACTGAACTGTACGCCGAAACAAGCCCAAAAGCGATGGAGCCAACTGCTAGAACTCGCCTGGGAATTTCGCAACCAACGCCCCGAAGCAGGCTGAGGATCGGCAAGACAACGGTTTGTCTCATTTTAATCTCTGCCTAAGGAAATTTCAAAATACATTAGGTAGATGCTAAAAAGAGTTCATCTTTCTGCCAAACAGCACACATTTTCATTAGTTTGGGAAGGGGTACTTCATGTTCTTTTAAGGAAGCCGCTGTTGCGTGAACAAGGGGATAGACTGAGGTTTGCTTAAGCCAACTCTTTTGCGTTAGATAATCCGGATTAAATTCTTGTTGATCGAGTAACCAAAAATCCACTTTATATTTTTTAGTAAACTGCTTAATTTCAGACCTATCTAGACTATATTGTGCCCGCGCCAACGCCTCAGTTCGCTGAAGAAATTGACGATAATAGGCGGGTTGATAGGTAATGGCATACTTGCGTGCAACGAGCACCGATCGCTTAGCAAAACTGGGTAGCTCATCCGCTTCCAAAGCAAGTGAGGCAATTGAAATATCTTTCGGTTGTTTTTCTAAAAACTCTTAAAGACCTGCTCTTTTGCCGACACCATACTCTGGCAGAATATAAGGCTTGCCACTGAGTTTTATACCAATTTAAATTGAGAATGTGACACTTAGGAGATCCCTAAGTCCCCCTTTTTAAGGGGGACTTCAAGACTGGCTTGGGTTTCCCCCCTTTTTTCTAGCGCAGCGGTGCATATAGCCTGTCGGCATGGCTTCGCTAAAGCGCGGGGGTTAGGGGGGATCTAGATCTGTCGCAAACACAAATCAAATTGGTATTAGAACTCCTGGATATAAAACAACCAATGAAGCAATTAGAAGCATACTTGCAATCACAAACAGACCTTTTTGAGGAGAATGACCATTCAGTCTTTGATTGTCTCGATTCGGAATACTACCAACAATAACTGTCAAAACAATCCCTGACCCAATGCTCGTTGCGATCGGAATACTAAACTCCCTATATCGACTGGGCAAATAAAGTTTAAAAGCAACAAGATGAGCAATGAAAAACATCATCAAAGAACCCAGCAAAATATCTAGAAGAAGTTTGCTCTTGACTTCTAAAAGACTAATGAACGGAAATTTATAGTGATCCCATCTGGATTGTAAGAAAGGATTCCGTTAGAAGGCTTTCTCTTAAAGCTCCTAAATCTCATAACTGATTTAGGACTGCTATATGTTGTTGGTATTTTTGAAAGCTTTGCCCAGCAAAGCTTTCAAAAATACCAACAACACCTTTGAGACACTGCTAAATTCTGCAAGCTTCAAAGTTGTTTTATTTAGACTTGCCAAAGTAGAATTTGCGACTTTCCCGAAACTTCAGCAAAAGTCTTAAAAGGGATTGATTGAAATAATAAATTTTTAAAAAAAATCAAATATTTCTTTTCTAGGATCTCTCCATCAGGAGCGCGCATCCAAGATCACTCACAACTCCCAGCAGAGTGGAGACACTTTGGCCATTCATGACAATAAAAAAATATTGTCTGAGAAAATTTACGGGCAAAGAACCTTAAAATCTCCTAATGAAACTCAATTGAAACTTTAATAATTCAGTGTAATCTAAACTTAATAGTGTAAAAACTCTGCCTAGGCAGAGTTTTTACACAAATTTCTTCTAAAATCTTCGGTTTCTATACGGTCAAGTAGAGCCAAGTGCATCCGGCTGAGGACGATCGCGATCATTTCATTTAAGCCCTATCGCACTAATCAGAACGATCGCCCCACCAACCAACGCCAAAATGACGAGAGACCCTACTCAGTAAGGTCTCTCGTCACTCTAAACTTAGCGCATCTTACCTAGGGAGCCGGACTGGCTTGCTTGGCGATATTGGGTGCTTCAAACTTGTAGCCAACACCCCGTACTGTCTGAATGAGTGCGGGTTGGCTGGTATCGATTTCAATCTTCTTACGGATCTGCCCAATATGGACATCCACTACCCGTTGATCGCCAACATACTCATAATCCCAAACTTCTTGAATTAACTCAGCTCTTCGCCATACCCGACCTGGATGGCTTGCTAAGAAATGCAACAAGTCAAACTCAAGGGCGGTCAACGGCACAATGTCTTCATTGAGCTTGACCTCACGCCTGACAGGATCAATCACCAGTTTGTCAAATGCGAGGCACTGCTGTTCTGCAGTCGTCACAATTCTCTGGCGTTTGAGGATAGCGCCAACCCGGACTCCGAGTTCCCCTAAACTGAAAGGCTTAGTGATGTAATCATCCGCACCCTGCGAAAATCCTCTAATTTTGTCCGCTTCGTCCGTTCGACTGGTGAGCATCAGAACAAAAACCCCTGTCCGGCTTTGCATTTCCTGACAGAGGTTATACCCATTGGCATCGGGGAGGTTAACGTCCAAAATCACCAAATCCGGATTGAATTGCTCAAATACCGCGAGGGCACCTTTGCCATCCTCCGCAGACTCCATTTGATAGCCTTGCTTCGTTAAGAAACGGTGAATCAGGTTCCGAATTGCAGGATCATCATCTACTACGAGAATCTTGGCTGGGGCCATTGCCATAACCTTGTGCTGAGAGGAGAACAGAAATGAACCGACAGTATATCCAGTAGATGCTTGGTAATTTTGCTAGTTGCTTTACTAGTCATACTATCTATCGCAGGTCATATAACCTGACATCCTAGACAATTGTCCATAAAACTGAGATAAATTGCCATATCCCATCATTAATCGATGGACTGCCGAGATGCCCTGTTCATCAGTTCTATCATGCTTGCCTACGTTTGGCACCCATCCTGAACTGATCCTGAACTGAGTATGCTAACCTAGCGGAAAACCAGGGAAACTAGCCAGACCAAGGCAATATGCTGGGTGAGACTAAACTGAATTCTTCAAAATTCAGAACAAAACTCACTCAGAGATTGTTGGGAATCTAGGATAAGTTTGTTATCAGAATTAGTATGCCTCAGGTTTTAGCCAGAGTATCCTGATAATGACATCTTTTCCACAAAAATGCTTGTGAACGAGGGTTGGGACGGGTTAGCTTGAAGTAGAGGTGGACTAGATAGGCAATGGATGAGCAATCTCCCTACGAAAAACTTGGGGTGACTGAGAGTGCCTCGTTCGACGAGATCAAAGAGGCACGCGATCGCCTATTTGAGCAATGTGAAGGTGATGGGCAGCTACGAGAAGCCATTGAAAGTGCTTATGATGCAGTTTTGATGGATCGTCTACGGATGCGACAGGAGGGCAAAATCAAAGTGCCTGATAGGATTCGCTTTCCCGAAAAAATTACGCCTACCCCAGTGACTCCTATCCCCGAAGCTTCTAAGCAAAGTCCAGATTGGCTAAAGCGGATGGTAGATACTCCCAGCCAACAGGATATTTGGCTACCAGCAGGGTTGTTCGTAGGATTGGCAGCAATTTCTGGATTCACCACTTTGGCGCCATTGGCACTGGCGTTAGGGGTATTAGTGAGTATCTATTTTCTGAATCGCAAAGAAAATAAACTGGGACGAGCGCTGCTGTTAACGCTCATGGGGGCCTCGATCGGGATTTTTCTAGGACTGCAACTGTATAAACTGTTAATAGCCCAAGTGCCTGGAACTGCAATGATTCCAGGCGATACAGTCGCTGCTTGGCTCACTTTTGTGCTGCTTTGGCTGATTACTGCCTTTTTGCGTTAGGTCGGTCAACAAAATCCATGAAGCAACTGTGGTCACGCCTGAAGGGTTCCCTGCGCTGGTTTGTGCTGGGCGGTACGTTAGTTTTTTTGGCGAACACGCTCAAAAATCACTGGCAGGAGGTCGCTTCTACCCGGATTGATGCGGCAGGTTGGGCTTGTTTAGCGATCTCACTGGGCGTCACCTTATTAGCGCATGTTTGTGCAGGTTGGGTCTGGAGCTGGATTCTACGAGACTTTAAGCAACCTGTTCAAGGTGTTTGGGTCATTTTGGCTTATTTAAAGACCAACATTGCAAAATATTTGCCTGGTAATGTTTGGCATTTTTATGGACGCATTTCGGCAGCCACCAATGCAGGTGTACCATTGGGTGCTGCGACGCTGAGTGTGCTTCTAGAGCCAATTTTGATGATGGCATCCGCGCTGATCGTCACCTTACTAGGTAGCTTGCAGCTGGGAGCGAGATTAGGCTTCTGGGGACAGGCAGCGCAAGTGCTGGTTCTATTGGTCGTGCTGCTGTCCATTCATCCACTCATCCTGAACCCAGTGATTCAGCGCTTAAGTCAGCTGAAACGAAAAGTTACAGGTTCCAGTCGAGAAGCAAAAACCTTCAAAGTAGAACACTATCCCCTTTTGCCTCTGCTAGGAGAACTGGGGTTTCTATTGCTCCGGGGATCAGGCTTTTTGCTGACTTTTATGGCAATTAGCCCAGTTTCGCCTGGGCAGTTGCCACTGCTTTATAGTGCGTTCAGTTTGGCATGGTTGCTGGGGCTAGTAGTGCCAGGTGCACCCGGTGGCGTAGGCGTGTTTGAAGCGACGATGCTGGCTTTGCTAGATCGCCTGGTTTCGCCTGGATTGTTGTTGAGTGTAGTAGCTGTATACCGCGTTGTGAATACCCTGGGAGATGCAGCTGGAGCCGCCCTGGCAACGCTCGACGATCGTCGTTAGAAACCGTTTAGAGAATCTATCGACCCCAAGATTTATTCGGTCACCAGTTTTGCTTCTTCCAGAATAAACAAATCGAGCGAAGTATCGAGTTCGATTTCACCTTTAAGTTGGGAAAAGACCCGATAGGCATCCAGGTTAAGCACCGGCTGCTCAACGACTGTGTCCTTGACATTCATTCTGATCAGGTTATATTGCACATTCTCAGCATGAATGGCAAACGTCACATTGAAAATTTCTAAAAAATGAACAATCCAGCGACATTCCTCTTCAGGAAATCGATCGTAATACTGAATCAATTCAGCAATTCGAGCTTCAAGATGCGTGCGTGCGTGTTTGCAAATCAGGATAATTTTGAGCATCACAATGACTAAAGTCACCGGGTTGCCTTGAGAAAGCAACATGGCAAAAAGCTGGGAAGGCTCTTGCAAATTTTCAGTTGTTAAGTACTCGATGACGCGGTTACAGGTTCTCAGAATCAGCGCATTATTTACGGGTTCATCATCATGATCTGTGTAGAGAAGATCGAGCTTCTCGGCCATTTTCTTATTCAGCGTGGCAACAAATTCGGGATTTTCAACTGAAAAGATCAAATATTTTTGTAGGCTTTTTTTAAAATCGCGGTAGGGCAGATTTTCAGTTTGTTTGAGGAAAATATTTGCCAGGTTGGTATAGCTGAAGGGACCTCGACGTGCCACGATCGCCTTGATCAACCGCAATACCTCATCTCCCAAAACAGTCGGATTTTTGAGTTCTTTGGTCTCTCCGTGCAAAACAGACGATTGAGAACGCGCTACATACATTGCCAGGTCAAACTTAAATCGATCTTTGAGTTGTTTAGAGAGCGCTCTTGCGGCTTCTCGTTGTTCGATCGGATTACTCAAATCGATATACTGAGGCACTAACAAGTAGGAGGTATACCGTGAGCTCCAAGGACCTCTCCGCTGATCGTCATATCGTGCCGCAAAGAGCTTCAGTTCCTGGTAGTCTTTGCTCTGAATAAAGTTTTCAATCCACAGTCGCAAACGCTTTAGTGTTGGAGACAAGGTATGGCGACTGAGTTTTGGGTCAGCAAATAGCTGCACCAGTTCCTGAATTGGCTTGTAATGTCTCGAAGCGTCCCAGTTATTAATCAAGATGTAGCAGGAACGCTTCAGTGTATTCCGGAACTCTTCCTCATTATTCGAGAAAATAATCTCGTAAATTGCCTGAATGGCATCGGAACTGGTGGACTCAACGTGATAGATAAAAAGACGTTTGAATTCATCCAGAACAGCTTCCGGGGTCCATTTCTTAACAATACTCAACAAGAAACGGTAGACATTTTCTTGAGCTTGTCGAATGTTAATTCCTGACTTGTTTCGCTTGACAGGAACTCGGTTATGCTGCTCACCCGGTAGGACATCCCCAATCATTGTTTTACTCAGGAACATGAATGCTTTATGCCACTTTCGAAAGTTGACTACACATCCTGCAAGGGCACTGACTCGAAGAACTGGTTGAGTGCGAATGAACGGTTAGCTAGAAACTAGGAAAATTTTGCCAAACAACACCTTTTCACCTGCCTAGTTTTCTGTACTCAATGCAGTTTCCGGTTAGCTTAACCTGAGCAAGACAGAGCGCTTGCCTATCAGGGTTGTTGAGGGCAATGACTGCATCATCACCGAGGTGAACGGTAATGGGCGAAAACTTGCCTTCCATTAAGGGATCTTACGTGTAATGATTTTGCAGGATTTTAGTAAATTGCTTCGTGACGATGGACTTTTGCAATGGTGATAATTCCCTCCTCGCTTGGTGATACCTGTCACTTGACTCCGTATTTGCACCAAGCAGAGAAATAGGACTTGGCGACCCGATGGGGACTGACGTGGATCTGGCGTGGATCAACGGTTCTCCTGTCTGAAACCTAATCTGAGACTAGAAAGCATTTGGAAATTAAGGAATGGGAGAAGCGATCAGGTGCGCCAGGCTTACTCAAAAACCAAAAAAACGAAAAAACAGGTTTCCAGGAAACCTGTAAAGAGTACAGAATAACCGAAATTACACGGATTTTTTATAACTAGTCTGAAATCTCTCAGGGATAATACTGAACTTTATAAATCTCAACGACCTGACAGACAACCGAGAGATGACAACTCTTACCGCGATCGACTTGAATGTGTAGATTGTGTAAAGTGACAATTCACCGATCTCGTCACTATCATAAGAGCGTGGATGAGAAATCGGCTCATCCTTTTGAGGTAGCAAGGACTGCAACGACCCACTCTCCTTACCGGAAAACACGCAAACTAAAGAGTACCTTAGACCTATAACAGGCTAGCTTTCCATTCCTTTTGAATAAAGACTCTGTAATCTCCCGATCGTATCAAAAACACTTTGAATTGTGGGGATCTGAATTTGAAGCTTTTTAACCTTCAACCCATGATTCATTAAGATATTTGCACAGGATATTTTCTCTACGCATCCTGGCGATCAGGTACCACCTGATTAAGGATCGTTAAAGTTTGGGCAACATTTTGCTCCGAATGCATCGTTCCCAAAATAACAGCGGGTGAATATCGTTTTCACCGAGTTCGAAGATAATGACCTCAAAAAAATATGGGGGCAGAGGGACTTGAACCCTCACGACCTTGCGGTCAACGGATTTTCATTCTCTTGCGGCTTTCGCCCCTGCTGACAGCTAAGTAAGCTGAGCTTTGAGAATTGGACTCTCCCTTTACCCTCGACTACACGTTAGGGTAGCTCCCGTCGAGTCTCTGCACCTTCCCAATAATGTTAGAGTTTGGATTTTAAATTCAAGAAAGAAGCTTTCTTTCACTTTGAATCCGCCTCTGCAATGATTGGGCTTGGCTCAGGATTGCCATCTCTGGCAAAAGCCAGACTTAGGTTTCCCTGAGTTTGAGAGCAGTCACTTGACAAATTTCTCTGTCAAGGCTCAATTTCTTAAGTCCGTAGCGTCTACCATTCCGCCATGCCCCCGTAGGTGGAGTTCCAACGGCTTGCTTGTTTATTCCATCACTAATCGGTTCGGAGTGCAACCGGTCAGGAGTTTTTTTAAAGATGTTTTCGTTTTACACCTAGGTAGAAATAAGTCAAATTTGCGAGCGACCATTGAGAAACCCAATAGTGCCAGAGTTTGAGCAGGGTTAATGAGACGGTAGAATAAGGAGGGCGATTTGGATGAAAGCCCGCTTGAGAGACGATAATTGTGCTTTGCTTGCAACATTTTTGTTGATCGTAACTGAGTTGATCGTAACTGATGGCTGTTGAAATATCTGTTCGGCTGAGCAAGGAGTGGCTGTGCTACAAGGAATTGTCCTAGAAGGAACCGTCCTAGAAGGAACTTTACTCATCGCGTTATTGTATTTATTGCTAGCGGGTGCTTATTTGCTCGTGGTTCCAGCGTTGACCTACCTTTACCTCAAATCGCGCTGGTATGTCGCAAGTTCGCTAGAACGGGGTTTTATGTATTTCTTGGTCTTCTTTTTCTTTCCAGGATTGCTATTGCTTAGCCCATTTCTAAATTTTCGTCCTAAGCGGCGGCAAATTGTAGGATAAGAAAAGCTAAATTCAGGCTAGTTTTGTTCGGGCAGCGTGTGGCTTTGGGGCAGGCGCTGCGATTTTATTTGTGGTTTTCCAAATCAATGCGACGGATAGATGCAATTGCGATCGGACTCGGTATATTTCTAGCAGGTGGGTCAGCTTACCTGGTGTTCCAGTGGCTTGGGCTAGATAGTATCCACGCTGGTATTTGGAGTCAGGTGCTTTTAGTGGCTGGGTTGCTGGGCTGGTTAGTCACGTATGTTTATCGGGCAACGACCCAAAAGATGACCTATAACCAGCAGTTGAAAGATTATGAAGACGCGGTTTTGCAAAAGCGCTTGGACGAAATGACCCCTGAAGAATTGGCTCAACTCCAGGCAGAGATTGAGCAAGAACAACAAGCTTCAGGAAAGCGGGGTTAAGAATTCGATGATTTCAGTTTCTCAATGCTTTGAACGGTTGCGCGATCGGGGGCAATGTGCGCTGATTCCTTTCTTGACAGCAGGAGATCCAGATCTTGAAACAACTGCCAAGGCGCTCTATCTGCTCGATCAAAAGGGTGCGGATTTGATTGAATTGGGCGTGCCCTACTCCGATCCGTTAGCAGATGGGCCTGTGATTCAGGCGGCAGCGACGCGGGCACTCCATCGTGGTGTGCGGTTAGATCACGTCTTGGAGATGGTGCAAGGAATCGCACCTACGTTGCGATCTCCAATTATTTTGTTTACTTACTACAACCCGATTTTGAATCGAGGGGTGGATGTATTTTTGCAAAAGCTTGCGACAGCGGGGGTCAAAGGGCTAGTTGTGCCCGACTTGCCGCTGGAAGAGGCGGACGGGTTACTAAAGCCAGCTCTGGACTACGGCATTGAAGTAACGTTATTGGTGGCTCCCACAACGCCCAAAGAGCGCATTGCCACGATCGCGCAGCAGTCTCAAGGATTTATTTATCTGGTCAGCATCACGGGCGTAACTGGTATCCGTGCCCAAATGGAAGAACGGGTGCAAGATTTGCTGATCGATTTGCGCAGTGTGACCGATAAGCCGATCGGGGTGGGGTTTGGCATCTCCCAGACCGACCATGCCCGGCAGGTGATGGAATGGGGCGCCGATGCAGCGATCGTCGGCAGTGCCTTTGTCAAACGGTTAGCAGCAGGATCACCTGCAGAGGGGTTGCGAGAAATTGGTACATTTTGCCATCACTTGAAAGCTGCGATTACAGAAGCTTGAACGCACTAGGACATCATTAAGCCGCTTCAACCACTGAAACCTCAGCGTTGTTGAGGGTTGCGCTTGGCAAGTAATCCGAGGTGATTTCGACCCAGACTGCATATCGACTTCTAGAAGCCGTCATCAAAACTGGAACTCCCTGTTCGGCAAGGTTACAACCCAGGTTGTAAGCCTCCAATCTCTGGTGAACTGTAAACACGCGATTGAGCGTGTAACGTTTGCCTTGATGGTGAATCGCCTGAGAAGGAACGCTTTCCAGGCTCAGACTTGAACCAGGAACCAGATTTTCACAAACCACATTCGGTAACATGTCAAATCTCTAAGAAAGGATTAACACGACTGGATTTAACTTACCCAGGTAGAATCGATTACCTTCAAGTATTCTTAAGAGTTTTGTAAAGAAAGTTATCTAATTCGTTCCTCATCACGAGGAGATACCATTTTCGTGGAGAAATATCGTGGCAAATCTCGGTTGGGTAAGCGTTTCCAGCGATCTAGCCCGATCTCCAGGGGTTGAGCCAAGAATAATGCAGCGATTAATATCAAGAACTTGATAAATCAAGCTTTCAGTATTTTTCCCTAGGCGATGCAAGACTATCTAGACGCACTTGAGACTTAGTAGGTAAGTTTACAGGGTTGGAAGCTTGTGATACAAATCTAATTTTGCAAAGTTGAAGCTTAGCAGCAATACCTGGTGAGGCTTTGCGCTGCTAAAGGTGTTTTTCTGTGTGTTCTCGGATGTCGGATTTGAGTCAAAAGCCTCCATGAATTAAGGAATTCCAAAGTTTTCGCATCAGGGAATCTACTGAGTTTTAAATCTGGTGCGTCCATACCATTGTGAAAAACCCATGAAGTCTCCAACCTGGCTAGCGGGGAGTATTTTCCTGCTGCTGCTCAATCTAAGTCCCTGGAAATCTGGATTGGCTCAAACCCCACCTCCTGGGGGAACCACGAATACCATTCCCAATCGAGCAACTGCCAATTTTCGATCGACGCCCGGTGGAACCCTACAAAATACCAATTCCAACGCAGTGCAGGTGATTGCCAACGTTGGTCAAGCAGAATTGGAAATGATTAAAACCGGAGATCGGGCTGCGGCTGAACCGGGCGATACCGTGGTTTATCGTCTCCTGGTCAAAAATATTGGTACTGCCACAGTCAAAAATATTGTAGTAAAAGATACGTTGCCTTTGGGTTTGCAATTTCAGCCCAAATCGGTCAAAGGATCTTTAACCACGGGTAGTACAACCACTGAAGTGACGCTGCCCCAAGCTGCAACAAACGGTAAAGAGATTCTGTTTACCTATCCGAGTCTGGCGGGGGGCGAGTCTTTGACCATTGTGTATGCTGCCACATTAACCCCCGATGCCATTCGGGGTAATGGGCGGAATCTGGCAATTCCAACTGGTACAGGACCCAGTGGACTCCCCATTGTGGGCAACACTGCCAGCTATCAGTTGCAGATTCGTCCTGGCATTCTTTCAGACTGCGGCACGATTGTAGGGCGGGTTTTCGTAGACAAGAATTTTGATGGGGAGCAACAACCGGGCGAACCAGGAGTACCCAATGCGGTGATTTTCATGGACGATGGCAACCGCATTACCACCGATGCTAATGGGTTGTTCTCACTGGCTTACGTCCTTTCGGGCTATCGCACTGGCACCCTGGATCTGACCAGTTTGTCGGGCTATGCCTTAGCGCCTAACCTTTATCGCATTGAGGCAAATAGTCAGTCGCGGCTGGTGAAATTAGCGCCCGGAGGACTAGCACGGATGAATTTTGCCGTCACTCCTGCTTTTCAAGAGGAGGGACGATGATGCCAGGCTTTGCCAAAGTTTGTGTGAGTGTGCTCACCACGCTGGTCGGGGCAGTTGGTATGATTACCCCTGCCCAGGCAGGTGAAGTGCTAGAAGGTAAATTGGCGGCGATCGCTCCTCAACCTAAGCGATCGCCCGAACCCAGCCAGACGTTTACTTCAGCCAGCCATGCTCAAGTTGATCCGTCTCAGGCTGAGAACGAGCAAGTGGAGCGGGGATTGACCGAGCCGAGGGATGTGGCATCGGCATTGCCTGAACTGGCAAACCGCCAACCGGACGCGATGTCCACCCTGCCTTCAGAATCTGGGACACCTGTTCAGCCTTCCTTAGCGCAGACTCCGACAGGGCAGTCTGCCTCAGAACGACCGGAACAAAATTCGGCAGATCGGCTAGAATTTGCTCCGGCAGCAGATTCTCGTATTCCTGCCGATGGTCGATCTACCGTGCCCTTAACCGGACGAATTTTGAATGTGAGTGGTCAGCCAATCGCTCAGGATGAGATCGTCACGCTGACCAGCAGTGCTGGGAAGTTTGTTGGTGCAGATTATGATGCCGACCTGCCGGGTTTTCAGGTGTTGGCAACGCAGGGACAGTTTACTGTCAATCTCCAGTCCGACTTGGAGCCGAAAAAAGTGCGCGTGCGAGCGGCGATCGAGCTGGGTGCCCAGCGGGGAGTTAAACTGCCCGATCTGAATGCGGGCGCACCCACTACTCCCAAAAATTCGCCAGAAGCGTCCGGTACTACAACGGTGCCCTTGCCGCCGACCACACCCCATCTGGAGAAGGATCTGGAGGCTTACGCCCAAGTCGAATTCATGACCAACTTGCGTGCTTCGCTGGTGAGTGGAGTGATTAACTTGCGAATCGGCAATGCTGGGACAGACTACTATAGTAGCTTTCGGGAATTTCTCGATCCCGAAGATTTTAAAGATGGGACGCAGGTCGATTTTACAGCGGCAGTCTTTGCAACAGGAAAAATTGGAGAATGGTTGCTCACTGGAGCTTATAACAATCAACACCCGCTTAACCAGACCTGTGATGGCACCACGCGTCTGTTCCGAGATGCCCAACTTTGCGATCAGGTTTATCCGGTTTATGGCGATAGTTCTACGGTGGATTACCTAACGCCCTCGATCGATAGCGTTTACTTTCGGTTGGAGCGCACTTCGCCCATTGCTGGAGCCGAATCGGACTATCTTCTTTGGGGTGACTATAACACCCAGGAATTTAGCCGTGCCTCCCAGTTGTTCACCGCCACAACTCGCCAATTGCATGGGTTTAAGGGCAATTACAATCTGGGCAATTTGCAGGCGACACTGATGTACGGCAATAACCTGGATGGGTTCCAACGGGACACGATCGTCCCCAATGGCACCAGCGGATTTTATTTTCTCTCCAGACGACGAGTCTTGGGAGGCAGTGAAAATGTTTTTCTGGAAACCGAGGAACTAAATCGTCCTGGCACGGTGATTGAGCGCAAATCGCTCCAGCGCAGCCTCGACTATGAAATTGATTACGATCGCGGTACGTTGTTATTCCGACGTCCTCTGCTGGCGACAGAGTTCGACCCCTTTGGCAAAACGCTAGTACGACGGATTGTTGTCACCTACCAGTTTGAGGATGGTGGTGGCACGGATCTCTACGCCGGACGGTTGCAGTACAACTTTTCTCAAGCCTTTGAGCGAGAAAGTTGGCTGGGTGCCAGCTATCTGCGAGAAGATCGGGGCAGTGAATCGACGGAACTGTATGGGTTAGATTTCTTTGTCCCCTTAGGATCAGATGCCAAGATTGTGGGGGAATATGCTCGATCTACAGGCGATTCCTTATTTCGAGGCGGTACATCGGGTTCAGCCTACCGTTTGGAAATGAACGGCGATCTGGCACCTGGCATCTTGGGGCGCGCTTATTTTCGATCGGCAGATGCGGGGTTTACCAACAACGCCACCTACAGTCTAACACCAGGACAAACCCGCTATGGCGGTCAAATTGCGGCTCGTTTAGCCCCCACGACGCAACTGCAAATCCAGGTCGATCGTGAAATCAACTTTGGCGTCTCGCCACTGATCCGAACCACCTTCAACGATTTGTTTAATCCAGTCCAAGAAGCGGCACCCGGCGCACGAGTAGACAACAGCCTGACCACCTTGAGTGCAGGATTGCTGCAAAAAATTGGTAAAGTCGATGTCAGTTTGGATTTTGTGCATCGATCGCGCGAAGACCGGATTACCCCCCAACGGCTGAGTGCAGACACCAACCAGATTGTGTCGCGCTTGTCGATGCCGCTGGCAAAAACGGTAACTTTCCGGGCGCAGAATGAGTTGAACTTGAGTGGCAAGGATTCCCTCTATCCCGATCGTACCGTTTTGGCTATTGACTGGGCAGCATTCCCCGGCGTCACGGTGCGCTTAGCACAACAATTCTTTGGCGACAAAGGCTCTATCACCAGCCTGGATACCCTGCTGGATCACCGCCTGTCAGAAAATACCAATCTCACCGGGCGCTATTCGGTTTTGGGGGGTGCCAACGGGATGACTGGACAAGGGGCAGTGGGCTTAAACCATCGCTGGCAGGTGGCTCCTGGCTTACGAATCGACCTGACTTATGAACATATCTTTGGCAACGATTTTGTTTACACGGCAGCGGGGCAGCAGTTTCGCCAGCCCTTTGCGGTAGGGCAAAGTGCCTCTTCCTTGGGATTGGGTTCGGGCGACAGTTTCAGTGTGGGGTTCGAGTACACCGATAACCCCGACTTCAAAGCCAGCGCCCGGCTAGAACACCGCACGGCATCACGGGGCAACAATACCGTTATTTCAGCCTCTGCCCTGGGCAAAATTTCCCCTGACCTTACTGCCTTGTTTCGGTTTGATCAGGCAAATGCTTCAAACCAGTTACTCACGGGTTTAGGTGACACTGCCAACCTGAAATTGGGCTTGGCATACCGCAACCTGCGAAGCGATAAATTCAACGCACTTTTGCGCTACGAATATCGCAAAAATCCTGATACGATTCCTGACACTATTCTGTTTGGCAGCGGTTCGGGTTCCCGCGATCACACGTTGGCGGTAGAAGCGATCTATGCTCCCGATCTCCGTTGGGAGTTTTATGGCAAATTTGCCCTCCGCAATAGCCGATCCTATTCAGCCCGTGATCTGGTGGGAGACAACACGGTTTCACTGGCGCAATTTCGGGCAGCTTATCGCCTGGGTTACAACGTCGATCTGGTGGGCGAGTTGCGCTGGATCGACCAGACCAACACGGGCTTCAGTGAACTGGGCTATGTGGTGGAAGCAGGTTACTACCTCACCCCCGATCTGCGAGTGGGGGTGGGCTATGCCTTTGGGAATGTGGACGATCGCGATTTTCACGGACGTAGCAAAGGCGGACTCTATGCCACCTTCACCGTCAAGCTGAATGAACTGTTTGAAGGATTTGGGCTACAAAAGCCAGTTCCGCGTCAACAGTCGGAATCTCAGGTGACTAAACCAGCGGTGCCGACCCGTTCTTCGCCGACTGGCGCGATCGCCCCACAGCCTCTCCGCGGTGGACCATCCAGCCTGCCCACCCTTGCTTCAAATCAGGTCGCCAGTGCGACCCTGCTTGATGAAAATTCTGCAGGACAACTTAATTCCATGCTCACCTTGTTGCACTTGATTCCACCGCAATCGTTCTTGTCTGTCGGAGACATCCCATGAGAAAACTGACTGCCTCCTGTCTCTTAATTTATGGTGTGTTAGGGCTATTCTGCCCTGGAGTGGCTGTGACGGTACCGAACCACTTTCGGGCAGTGGTGAACAGCAATCGAGATGGGGCAATCGCTCCAGATGATGTGCTGACCTTACGAGAAGCGATCGCCCTGGTTAATGGTGAGCTGAAGTTAGATCAGTTGAGTGCAGCCGAACAAGCACAGGTAGAGCTTTTACAATTCAACGAAAACCCACCGATCACAGCCATACCTCCTACGCAGCAAATTGACTTTGATTTGCCTAAAGGTCAAACGGTCATCCGGCTGACCAGCCTGCTGCCAGCCCTCACCCAACCCGGATTGTTGATTAATGGCACCAGCCAACCGGGATACGACAGTCGGCGATCGGCGATCGCGGAGGGGGAAATACCTGTCCCAATCGTGCAAATTACCCCAGCCGAAGGGATTGAAATTTCCCGTGGGTTAACGATCGTCGCCGACGAAGTGCACATTCAGGGTTTAAGCCTTTACGGGTTTACCGCGCGTCCTCGCTCCACCTTGCTAACCCCACCTGCCGATATTTTCATTGCCCATCGGCAACCTCCTCCCGATGTTGGGAAACAACAACCCCCAGCAAACTTTTCTCCGTTTTACCCAGATGATCTGCCCCCCCGAAATGTGGTGATTGAGTGGAATTGGTTGGGCATTCGCCCTGACCAAACTCTGCCAACTCCCACCTCGGCTTTTGGCGTGTCCGTGTTCAACGGTCAGGAAACCATCATCCGACAAAACTACATTGCTCACCACGATGGCAGCGCGATCATTTCCTCCGTTCGTGCGGATAATTTAAGGATTATCGACAATGTTGTGGTCGGCAATGGCATTGCTGGGATGCCAGATGCCATTCGTCTGGAGGGCATGGTTGACCAGTCTCGCATTATTCACAACCTAATCTGTGGCAATGACGGCAGCGCAGTTTACCTGTTTAAGACCGAAGGAAGTGTCCAGATTCAAGGGAACCGAATGACTTATAACGGTCGGCGGTTAAGGCGTGCTGCTGTTTTCTTGATGGGTACAGGACATCAGGTGACGGAGAACCAGATCAGCCATCAAACGGGACCAGGCGTGGTAGTAGCAGCCTCCCCTCGCAGCGATCGCAACCTGATTTTGCAAAACCAGTTTGTCAGGTTAGAAGGACTCAGTATTGACCTCATTACAGGTAACCAAGCAGGTGTGTCAGAGTATCAACGTGGGGATGGACCCAATCCTCCACGCAATCGCCGCAATCGCCGTCTGGACACAGGCAATGCAGCCATCAACGCGCCCAAACTGACCAGGGTGGCTTTTTCCACGCTAGACGGAGAACCCAAGCCTGCGATCACCCCCATTCAAATTTTCGGTACTGCTGATCCTGGTGCTGAGGTGGAATTCTATCAGGTCACAGAGAATTCCAGTGCCTATGGTCCGCTGAGTCAACCCCTGAGCCGAACTACCACAAATCCGGAGGGACGCTTTACAACCACCCTGGATAACTTGCCACCTGGCACTTGGTTGAGTGCGATCGCCACTCAGCCAGACTTCGGCACCTCAGAACCAGCCCGGAATATCCAGATCCCGCTACCAACCGGTGAGACAGCGGCAGCGATCGTTCCAACACCGCAACCAGAACTGCCGCGCTGTGTAACCTCACCCCTGCCACCTCAACCACCCGAAGCATTGCCCCCTCCAAAAGTCCCCATTCGCTTGCAAGTGCCCCAAAATATCCACTTTGCGCTCGATCGTGATACCCTCAGCCCTGCCAGTGCTGCAGTGCTCGATCTCATTGCCCAGGTATTGCGCGACCATCCCACCATTGTGATTGCAATTGAAGGGCATACCGATCCCCGCGCCAGCGATGCTTACAACCTGGATTTGGGTGCTCGTCGCGCCAAGGCTGCCCGAAATTATTTGCTGCGTCGAGGCATTGCACCCGAACGGATGACCATCCGTTCTTTGGGCGAGCGCCAGCCGATCACTCCGGGCAGCAGCCGATTGGACTATGCCCGCGATCGACGGGTTGAATTCACCTTTCAAGATGCGAGAAACCTTGAAGTCATCATCCAGGCAACCGATTTGCAGCTTGAGCCAGCAAAAGGAGTGCGGGAGTGAAACGATTATTATTATCTGGATTGGTGCTCTCTTTGGGCGCTCTGCTATCTTTGCCACAGCCTGTCCGTGCAGAAGGCAGCGTTGAACTAAACTCCGGTGGTGGCAGACGAGCTTTTCTCGATTATCGCCTGGGGAATTTGGCAGATCCTCTGTTTGCCACCTTTGGCATTCCTCGTCGCACCATCATCAAGGTGTATGTCAACGCGGGTGAAACAATAGAACTTGCCTCCAGCGCGATCGGGCGAGGCGGCGACATTCGCTTTACCCGCCCCGACAACACCACAGGGCTTTGTGGTGCTGTCGGGCAGATTGCCAATCGTGCCGCAGAAATTAATCGAACCTATACACCTTGTATCGTTGCGGTAAACCAGAGTGGCGTTTGGGAAATTGAGTTTATCAGTCCTAATCCCAGCAGCACGGTTAATCCACCGGTCATCTTTTCTAATGCTGCCTGGACACAACCCAATAATGTCGGGTATGTCTCTGCCTGGGATGTCACTGTCCGTAGCGCGTTGGGAGTTGCATTGCGTGGTCGAGCTTACGCTAATTACTTGGCATTAAATATGGGCGGAAATCGTCCCAATGCATTTAATACCAATCTATTTGTCCTAACGCGAGATGGGTATCAATACCGCATCAACACGAATGGGCTTGACCCGTTTGGCTTCATTTTCTTTTCAAACAATAAAGGCTTCAAAGACCCGACAACCAACCAGTCTTTATTTAGCTCTGTAGCAACTTCAGTCGGTAGCAGCTTGTTTCAAAGTCCCGATACGCCCGATAGTGCCGATGACTTTACCAACAAGCTATTTTTTAATGTTCCCAATGTAGATTTGCCCCCTTCAGCACTAGCTCCAACAACCAGTGGTGGCTCAACCTGGCTCCTAACAGGTCCCGCCAAACCACTGGTACCCACCAATTTGACTTTTACTGGAATCGAAGGAACATCTGGTCAGGCAGGGGTGGGATTGGGGGGGACTTTTTCCTTTAATGCACCCGGGATTGCCCCCTATCAATTGATTTTGGATACCAGCCGAGATGGCATATTGGGCAATGCTAACGATCGCATTTTTGTAGGAACTTCTAGCTTGGGAACGAACACACTCTCCTGGGATGGACGAGATGCAAATGGCAATGTCGTGCTAGCCGGAGCACTCCCCATTGTGGCTCAGGTGGTTCTGTTTGCCGGACGAGCGCATTTTCCTTTGCTAGATGCTGAAAATAACGCAAGTGGGTTTATTTTCCAACGACTCACTGATCCGGTTCCCCCCTCGAACCCCAACCCTAATCCATTCTTGCTCTATTACAACGATCGGGGATTTGGAGGAGTGGGCGCACCCAACCCAATTAGTACCCTTGCAGGCATTGACAGTAGCAATGGGGCACACCGTTGGAGCAATAATTTTGGTGATGTTCGAGGAATCGATACCTGGGTATACTATCCTTCTTCGCCAGCACAACTGAACCTCAACATCACTCTACTGTCTGCCGATTTCAAGGTGACCAAAACCCACACACCAACCACGCCAGTGCCCGGTGGTGCGGTTTCTTATACTGTGACGTTGACCAACGCGGGACCCAGCAATCTTAATCCTGCCATTCCTGCAACCTTTACAGATAACATTCCAGCCACGATTACCAACGTCACCTGGACTTGTGCTGCCTCCGCCGGATCGAGTTGTACTGCCAATGGCTCTGGCAACACAATTAGTGATCCAGCAGTCGTTTTGCTCAGTGGCGGGACGGCTACTTACACCGTTACCGGAACGATTTCACCCGCAGCCAGCGGTTCGATTAGCAATACTGCCTCCCTGCGTCGTCCCAATGATGTCTCCGATCTTGTGGATGATGATGGTTCTGGCGGCACCAATGCAACGGAAAGTGCAACAGATACCTTTACTTTGGGACCCGCCATCCCCGTAGTGGGGATTGCCAAACAGGCAGGAACACCCGTTAACAATGGGAACGGCACTTTCACCATCCCTTACACCGTCCGACTCAGTAACTTAGGGGCAATTCCCCTCAACAATGTTCAGGTCGTCGAGAATCTCAGCAATGTCTATGGAGTGCCTGCAACCTTTACGCTGCAAGGTGTACCCATCGGGAATGGTATTACCGCCAATCCTGCTTTTACTGGCACAGGGGGAACCACTAACCTATTGTCGGCTGGGCAAACCCTGGCAGTGGGCAGCAGCGCCACTGTCACTTTCAATGTAATTGTGACCCCTAATGGGAATTTGGGTCCTTACATTAACTCGGCGCTGGCGACGGCGACGGACACTACTGGCACACTCAATACTAACGACACCTCCGACAGTGGTACAAATCCTGATGCCAATAGCAACGGCAACCCCAATGATCCGGGCGAAAACGATCCTACCGTGGTCAATATTCCCGCTGCACCGTTGCTGGGGGCAGCCAAGAGTGTGGTCAATGTGGTCAACAATGGCAATGGCACTTTTGATGTGCAATATCGAGTGACGATCGAAAACCTGGGCAATGTTCAGGTGAATGGGCTTCAGGTCGTGGAGAACCTTGCCACCACTTTCACAGGGGCAAATGCGTTTAGTGTGGTAGCTCCGCCGACCAGCTCGACCCTGACAGTGAATCCAGGGTTCAATGGTAATGGCAATAACAATTTGCTGGCAGGGACCAACTCGCTCCCCCTCAACCAGCGGGGCACGATCGACTTTACTGTGCGAGTCTCCCCTGGCGCCAATTTAGGTCCTTATCAGAACACCGCCACCACCCAGGGAACAGTACCCAGCGGACAGACGGTCAGTGATATTTCTACAAACGGCTCGGAACCTGATCCTAACAACGACGGCAATCCGAATGAACAGGTACCCACCCCCGTCAACTTCAATGGCGTGCCTCGAATTGGGATCGCCAAACGGGTGACCCGTGTGGTCAACAATGGCAATGGCACCTTTACAGTGACCTATGACTTGAACCTAGTAGATTTGGGCAATGTAGAAATTGACAACATCCAGGTAACGGACAATCTGGCACAGACTTATGCGGGGGCAACAGCCTTTACGGTTAACAGTGTGACCGGGGTCAGCGGTGGACTGGTGCCGAATCCAGGATTTAATGGCAACACCGTTCAAACCTTACTGACACCGGGGCAGACTTTTGCGATCGGCGGTTCAGCCAATCTTCGCGTTGTTGTGACGGTGAACCCAGGCAACAAGTTGGGTCCCTATCTCAACACAGCCCTTGTCGCGGGGACAGGACCAGGGAACGTTCCGGTACAAGATACTTCGGATGATGGGGTCAACCCCGATCCCAACGGCAATGGCAATCCGGATGAAGCTGGAGAAAACGATCCCACACCGGTCAGTTTCGCAGAAAATCCCGTTTTGGGGATTGCTAAACAAATTGGCACCGTAGTCAACAATAACGATGGGACTTTTACAGTGCCCTATACAGTTTTTGTAAGTAATTTGGGCAATGTGGCGCTCAACAACGTGCAGCTATTGGAAGATTTGTTTGGCGCTCCATCCAGTGCTTTTCAGGGTGCAACGGCGATCGCGATCGCTACTCCGCCCACGATTGTCAGTGGACCGCTGACTGCTACCAATCCCAACTTCAACGGCAATAGCGATAAACGACTACTGGCTGGAACAGACAGCCTGGGTGTGGGTCAAAGTGCCGTACTCCGCTTTAGCGTCCGTGTCACTCCAGGAGCCAACCTGGGTCCCTACAGCAATTCAGTCATCGGCAATGGCACCAGCCCCGGTGGCACTCCCGTTACGGACATCTCGCAAGACCAAACCGGGCAACCTACAGCGAATCCTGATCCAGATGGCGATGGCAACCCCAATAACAACAACACCCCCACGCCTCTCACCTTTGGTTCAACCCCCGCCCGCTTAATTCTGGTGAAACGCATCACTGGGGCAACTCGTCAAGGCACGCCTCTGGTCGGTGTGAACTTTGGCACCTTTGTGGATGATCCCACCGATGGCAATGATACGGCAGGAGGATGGGTACAACTTGCTCCCGAAACAGCCCCGATCGGAGCCCTGCTATTAGGCAACGATACGCCACTTCAAAGTAATGATGAAGTCACATACACCATCTATTTTCTTTCGGATGGCAGCAGCCCGGTCAATGCAGCTCAGATTTGTGATGCGATTCCCAATGGTACTACCTATATTCCTGGCAGTTTGCAACTCAGAGTGGGCAATACTCCCCCCGCCAGTGCCGCAACCTTTTTCTCACCTCTAGCGCCCCTGCCTGTCAATACCCCTTGCCCAGACCCGGTCAACCCCAATGGGGCGATCGTCGTCGATTTAGGAACCATCCCCAGTGCTCCTGGCGCAAGCAACTTTGGGTGGATTCGTTTTCGAGTCCGGATCGATTGAACCAGACTGGGTAGATCGACAAAGCGAACAATGCTACTGACCCCGTACTATTGACCCCCTCTCCCCTTCTAAAAAATTGCTAGACACGATCGAACATCGCCTAATAACTGCAATCACCACCCTTCCTGTCTGGCAGAATTGGCTAGAAGCATTGGCATGGTTGAGTATCTATGCCTGCCTCGCACTGGGCATTGGTTTCAAAACTGGTTTTTTGCAGCGTGCTCCCCTCGTTTTCTCCAGGGGCTTAATGCTCCGTATTGCCATCACAACCTTTTTTTTCCCAGGCGTGTCGGAAGAAGTATTTTTTCGAGCACTCTTATTACCAGTCCCGGATGAAATGGTTTCGATGCAGCACTCCGGTTTATGGGGTGCGATCGCCCTGTCCCTGTTTGTCATCTACCATCCATTGAATGGCTTGAGCTTCTTTCCCAAAGGGCGCACAACCTTTACAAATCCGCTTTTTTTACTGTTGGCAGCTGGGTTAGGAGGCATTTGTACGATCGTCTACTTCCACAGTGCTTCGTTGTGGGTGCCTGTAATGGTTCACTGGCTAGTTGTCTTGATTTGGCTGATCTGGTTGGGAGGATATGCCCAACTGTATCAAAGGCATCCTTCCACCGAGGACAAATAAAAATCTTGTTTGAACCGCATTAAAATGCACTGAATAGCTTAAGATTCTTAGCTGGGGTAAGCTATAGAGATAGCAGCAAATTTCACTGCATTAACAGGATCTGTTAATCGGTTTGCAGCAATTCCATACAAATGTGCTAACATCAGAAGTTGAAAAATCGCTTCCTTTGATGAACTGCGTTTACCCATCAATGTGATTGTAATCGGGAAGCCGTCGAACAGAATTTGAACAACTCAATCATGACAAGGAATGCTATGAACCAGCAGGTTATTCACCCGATGGTCAAGTTGCAGCGTCAGGTGCGATCGCTTGTGGACTCGAAACTACTCAAACCCACCGATAGTCTTTGGAAAATTGCCTTTCTCTATGGGGACGACTGGTCCTACTGGAAACAGGAACTCTTAGCTTACGACTTTAGTATGCAAGACCCCGTCATTGAACTCCTCAATGTAGAGTCCTGGGAAGAAGACGAAGATTAATATGGGCTAGAAGAGAGATGAATGGACTAGGGGGGCAAATTGCATTGTGCCAGCTTGCTATCCTCAGGTTTTTCAGAGCGCTAACAGTTTGCCAATTATGACAGAACCCCGAAATCTTAAGATTTCGGGGTTCTAACCTTTCACCTTATACTTGCCACCTTATCTCAGACGATCGAGATTGGGTCGTACCTTTGCCCGAATCACTAACGCTGTAATGTTATCGTGCCCATTGTGTTGATTTGCCAGCTCGACTAACTGATTCACCCCTCGTTCTAGATTTGCCTGAGAACTTAACAAAGGCTCAATATGGCTCTGACAATGCTCCTCTAACAAATTATTGTCAGTCATTCCATCCGAGCACAGCAACAACAGCGTATCCTCATTCAGTTCCATAAATTGAATATCGGGACTGACAAAATTTTCGTCGCGCGGTCCTAGGGCTTGAGTAAGCTGATAAGCATCCGGGCGACCATAAGCAATCTCTGGCTCAACACCCCGCTGAATCTCGCGCTGCCCAACTTCATGATCGATCGTAATCTGCTCTAGGCCACGCTTGCGGGTGAAGCGGTACAATCGACTGTCTCCCACATGAGCAACTGCTACTTCAGTATCCTGCAACAACACCATGACCAGGGTTGTGCCCATTCGTCCACTGCCAGAACGGGCATTCTGTTGGTTAACATCGTAAATGGTTTTATTTGCCAGAAGAACGCCTTCCCGAATGACATCCAAAGGAGGCAACTTGCGTCCTTTCGTTCCGGCACTACTGGCTGCGTCTTGCCAGTGAAGTTGAAAATATCGTCGTAAGGTGTCAACTGCCAGCGCACTGGCAACTTCCCCACCCGCATGACCACCCATGCCATCACAAAGAACATACACACCTGTCGCATGCACAATTCTGCTCGAAGGACTTTCTACCTTGCTGACCTGAGTTTCTACGCCAAAATAATCTTCATTGTGCTCTCGCTGCCGCCCCGTATCTGTAGATCCCGCATAGTCTAAGTTGGACAACTGCATCGGTAAGACAACCGTTGGCAAGTCATCATTATCGTTGTCGCCCTCATCATCATCGATGAGCGAATCGTCATTTGCATCAATCAGCGGATCTTCCGGATATTGATGATCAGAGAAAGACCGAGGAATTTCCGTGGGTTTGCTGTCAGTTGCTGCAGCCGTTACTGCTGCTGGATCAGAAGCCGTCACTGCTGCTGGATCGGATGTAGGTACGGGCACTGAAGTCTGCCCCAAAATTGATGGATCGGGAGAGCCAGAGTTTGAGTTTTCAGGCATTGGAACAGTTGAAGGAGAATGGGCTTGCAAATTATGAGCTGTCTTTTTAATGCACGATCGCAACTCATCAGTTGTCAGGATCTTACCCGTTTGTAACTCATTCAGGAGGAGGGTTAAATCACTCCATTGGTCAATCTGAGCTTGACTTAATAATAACTGCCAGAATTGCCCTAAATCTTGTAAGGTTGGTGCAGAGTCCGGGGGGTCATCATAAAGACGCTGTAAATGAAGAATCTGATCTTCATCGATTTTCAGATTGGTTCGCTCTAACAAACTTTGGCAACAACGCCAGGGCATGAGGACTTCCCACAAATTGACGATTTCATTGAACCAATAAAGCACCTGTAGACCCAGTGCTTCCGGTTCCAATCCATCAAGGGGGGGGAAAGCAGAATTGGGATCAGGACAAAGGGCTTCTGAAATAGAAGTGAGCGCAGAATAGTCCGTCAGCACAATGACCGATCGCCCAGCTTGCTCCCAGGCATCATGCACATCCGGCAAAACTTGATAAAACTTTGAAGCTAATTCTAAATACGGTTGAACTTCCTGAGAAATCACCCGATCTTTAAGCGTACTCTTTGCTGAACCTGACACAACGTCCGCTTGGGTATGAGCGTCCTCCCTGAGGAACGGAGCTACATCAGTCAAAGCATTCGATTGCACACCATCGAATGCAGTTTTTTCTAGTGTTGTCAGTGCGATCACACTTGCTTGCAAAGGTGATTGCTGAAACGGTTGCCAGTCTAGGACTCGCAATTGCCCCTTCTCTGCCCCATCAAAATCAGGGGGGATACCATCCAGGATCTGGTAGCGCTGTTGAGCATCCAAAAACATCCCGGCTGATGTAATCGTCAAGCTTGCCAAAAAAGAAGTAGTTGGTTGAGTCTCTTCTGATTGACAAGGCTCGATCGAACGGATCACCGCCATCCAGGTAAATTGGCTAGGAGCACCACAACTCGGGCACATCGACTCACTAAACGGAACCGCATTGCTACACTCATGGCAGATTTTTTGAGTCAGTGAGGTTCCACATTCTTGACAAAAATTGTTGGTGTCAGTATTCTCAAACCGGCAATGGGGACAAATGAGCATGTCAAAACACCCTCAACTGATGAGGACATGGGAATTGGCAGAGTGTTATCGAACAAGGAGAAAACTGATTCAATGCAGGATTCTCCTTTTCCTTAAACAGGTCAGGTCGATGAGTCTGATGGTGCATTATCCTTATAATGGACGGCGGTACCTGCGAGACCTCTGTATTTTTCAATACTGAGATTAACAAAACTGTTCAACATTGGTTTCTCAACACAAATTAGCAAAAGAATCGCTTAGCTCATATTCGACAGTTTTTTTTGGGAGATTAAGAATCCTACAAATTAATTAAAGTTTTAGTCTAGATAGAATTAGATGCCTCATCAAAACAACATATTGATGGATTGCAATCATTTGAATGTGAGCTCGAATTGAGCTGAACAACATGCGCTTTTAGCCAATGGAGCGCAAAAATCAAGATCGTTCACATCCTTTTGTTATCTTCGCAATTTGGCGCTGCAATCTGACTAGGATTTCTGGTTATTTTCGTAGCTTCACGATCGTTCCCAGAAATTAATTTAAAATCTCAACTTTTTTACAATCTGAATGAAGCTTTTATCTATCCTGATTCATCCGTTTCAGGAAAGTTAAAAAAGGAAAGCTCACTTTATCTCCTTTGCCCAGCCCGATGCAATCGCTGGGACGCAGCCGATAGCGATAGCCCGCCTGTCGCGGCAAATCATTGACATAAGTTCATATTGAGTTGCACCCTCTGGATTTGCATAAGTGCAATGAAGATAGGGGATCCTAACGCAAGATTGAGAGTTAAGGTCAATTCCGACATTAAGCACCAAATTTATCCTGACACAAGTGACTAGATTCTGCTGGTTGCTGATGAATCGCTGCTAGCAAAGACTTATAGCGAACCATTCCTCACTTCTCCCATTTTTCGCAATTCTGCCGCAGTCAAATCCCGCCATTGCCCAGGTTGTAGCCCTTCTAAACATAAATGAGCGATCGCGACTCTGACCAACCGCAAGGTTGGAAAGCCAACCGCTGCGGTCATCCGTCGAACTTGGCGATTGCGACCTTCCACCAGGGTCATTTCGAGCCAAGCAGTTGGGATATTTTTGCGGAAGCGAATTGGAGGGATACGAGATGGTAGTTGGGGGTCCATCGCTAGCAGATTTACTTGAGCGGGACGGGTGCGATAGTTTTGGATGAAGCAGCCCTGGCGGAGATGCTGTAATGCGATCTCATCAGGGATGCGCTCGACCTGTACCCAGTAAGTCCGTGGATGCTGAAACTTGGGATCGCTAAGCCGATGCTGCAATCCACCGTCATTGGTCAATAACATCAAGCCTTCGCTATCTCGATCTAGCCTACCAACCGGGTAAACCTCCGGCACAGGAATGAAATCTTTGAGGGTCGATCTCGGCTGGTCAGACTCGTCGGTAAACTGACTCAACACGTTGTAAGGCTTATAGAAAAGAAGATAGCGATAGGGCATAGAGCAAGCAGTCAGTTGAAGAATGACTGGAGGCCGAAACCAATGATGGGTTCAGAAATGAGAATTCTGATGAGGTCGATTGTCTATGCAAACACTGCATTGCTCGATCGATCAACCTGTATAAGACTATACTTTTTCCAGACTAACAAGTTAAGCAATTTTATAGGTTTTCTGCAATCAGATTGAGTCAGATTGATCGCATCCAGCGTCAGCAGAATGAGCAGAAAAATCTAAACGTCAGATTCATCGAAAATCTAATTTTGACGATATATCTAAAGACGAGATGAAGCGAACTTTTCAATGTCAAATTATAAAAAAAATCTTAAAAAGATTTAGATGCTCTCATCAGATTGCATTTTTGCGAAACCTTTTATTTGATCAGAATTACTCAAGAAAGTATGAAGCGATTGCTTGATCTCTGATCCCCATCGATTAAGCCTTTGATCTCGCTCTCAAGTCAGATTGCCAATCAGCATCAATACCGACATAATGGAGATCTCATGAAAACGTTTTGATTGATAGATTTCAATTTTTTGGTTGTTTCTGATACATTTTGCCTCAAAGAATTTCAAATTGTAAATTGGATAGAAGCCTGATGAATTTTTTAATTGATTTTAAGAAGTCACCTACGCTAGAACCTTTTACCCTTCAAGCGGCACAGTCAATTCATTGTCCCAATTGCGGTAGCCATGCTGAGCGCTTTTATCTCTCCGATCGTCAAATCGTAAGAACGCAATGTCCTAAGTGTGATTATTTGATGATTACTTGCGCAACCAGCGGCAAAGTAATTGAAGCGTATGCACCTGGCATCTACGCCCAGCCCTTTTAGCCGACTCCCACAGATCATCATCTCCCTCGTTCACTTATTGGACCAATGGAAGCGGGATGATGATCCCTCACCATGAAGATGGGCTTCTGGCAAAACCCAAAAGTTAATACGCGATTGGGAAAATGGTATGTGAGGTGATATGAGTGATCTAAACACTTTGTTTTAGATTTCTCATCGCTGATCGCAGGGGATGGTGTCGTTGAAATATGCGTTGGTTCACGAATGGCTGACCCCAAAAGCAACCGGAGGGTCAGAGCTTGTGGTGCAAGAGATACTTCAACATATTGAGGCCGATCTCTATGCACTGATTGATTTTGAATCTACGAATCCAGAAAGCTATCTCTTTAAGCGTTCTATCGGCACAACTTTTTTGCAGCAGTTTCCCTTTGCCTACTATGGCGTGCAAAAATACTTGCCTCTGTTACCGATCGCGATCGAACAACTCGATCTTCGGCAATACGACATTATCTTGTCCTCTTCCCATGCAGTTGCAAAGGGCGTGCTGACCGCGCCCTATCAGCTGCATGTTTGTTACTGCCACGCACCGATGCGGTATGCCTGGGATCTTACCTTCGACTACCTCAAAAGCAGTGCAGCCGGTAGGGGCATGCCGGGTATTCTGACGCGCTATCTACTGCATCGGTTGCGTCAATGGGATGTGCTCTCTGCCAATCGAGTTGATTACTTTATTGCTAATTCTCAAACCACAGCTCGTCGCATCTGGCGCTACTATCGCCGTCCAGCCACAGTAATTTATCCCCCAGTTAACACACAGCGTTTTTCCTACCATCCTGAAAAACAAGACTTTTATCTAACGGTTTCTCGCCTGGTTAGCTACAAAAAAATTGAACTGATCGTCAAAACCTTTAACCAGTTGGGCAAACCCCTGGTGGTCATTGGCGACGGGGCCGAACTCCCGCAAATTCGCCATCTTGCCAAATCCAATGTTCAGGTTTTAGGCTGGCAACCCGATGAAATCGTTGAAAAATATATGGCGCAGGCAAAAGCATTTGTTTATGCTGCCTACGAAGATTTTGGGATTGCGCCGGTAGAAGCACAAGCCTGTGGAACCCCTGTCATTGCTTATGGCGCCGGGGGAACTCTAGAAACAGTCAAAGATATTCGTCACCATCCTGATAAAGGGACTGGCATTTTATTTTCCGAGCAAACAACAGCCTCACTGATACAGGCTATACAAGCTTTTGAGCAATATCACCCCCTGTTGAACCCAGAGCTAATTCAAGCTCATGCTGCCTCGTTTAGTCCGGATATGTTCCAGCAACGCTACCTGTTCTTTTTAGAGCAGTGCCAGCAGGAATTTTTTGCCAAACACTAATTTTTTGAATGCCCCAACCTCGTCCCACCATTCGGCGCGGTTAAATTCTTAAATATTTTTTAGAAAATTTTACGGTAGGGTGGCGCCAAACTCTATGGTGCTGACAGGGCTTTCCAGGGGAAACATTAAATTGAGATTTTTTGGCAAGGGATAGCCCTGGAATTCACAGACAGACAAATTCAATAGTGACTTCATTAACGCACCAATTCATAAGTTTTACTAATAATCCAAACTGGTCACCTCTTATTTTGCGTTCGACGAAAATTGAGGCCAATGAAAAGTATTGAACGACACTTTTTGCATCCTTGATCCGGGAAAGTCATCGATCGCCGCGAATTTTTTGTTGAGAATTCTGAAATTTAATTTTATTAAACAAGAAATTTAAATTTCACTGCTGAAATCTCTCAAAGCCAGTCCCAAAGCCTCCTTCAACGCTTTCCAAAGAAATGTCAATAATTATCAACGAGTTGTCTTTCAAAGAAAATTTAGCAATTTTGCTCATTTACTTGGAACCAATTGCACCGTAGAAGGGGTCACTGGCTTTATGATCAGGACTGTGTGTGGTGTGGAATTGTAAGGAGTAAAATGACTGCCGAAAGCCCATTTATCTCCGGCAAAACGTTTAGAGCAATTATTAAGCGTAGTATTCTGCTATCTCTGCTTAATGCTCTTGACGGAGAATTTTCTAAACGGCTATTTGACGTTTTGTTTTCGTTGTCGGTTCTGATTTTGTTTTCTCCGGTTTACCTGCTTCTGGTGCTTCTGATTGCGCTGAGTTCACCAGGACCTGTTTTTTATGTGCAGGAGCGAATCGGGAAAAATTACAAACCATTTGGTTGTATTAAGTTCAGAACAATGGTTGTGAATGCAGATGAGCTTTTGGTCGAAATGATGGAGACTTCTCCCTGTCTACGGGAAGAGTTTGAGGACAATTTTAAGCTCCGGTATGATCCCCGGATTACTTGGATTGGACACTTCCTTAGAGTCACAAGCTTAGATGAGTTCCCTCAGTTCTGGAATGTGCTCAAAGGCGATATGAGCGTCGTAGGACCTCGTCCACTGGTTGTTGAGGAACTACCTAAGTACAGCGTTCATATCGAAAAGATTCTAACGATTCGACCTGGGATTACGGGGCTGTGGCAGGTTTCGGGCCGCAATAATATTCCTTACCCTCGACGGGTGCAAATGGATCTTTACTACGTCAACTTTCGGAATTTCCTGATTGACCTCTGGTTAATTGTCAAGACGATCGGGGTAGTCATTTTCCCGAAAGATAACGGCGCTTATTGATCTAGATTGCTGAGCTTCGATTCACCTTTTTGACGAGGGGCATTCACGCCAGGTGAATGGCTTTAGATGGCTGAAGTTGGTCAATTCAATTTCAGCCATATCGTATTGAGAATTTTTGCCCCTTAATACTGCCCTTACTCTATCCAGTACAGCAAAACAAAAGTCTTGAAAGGGGTGAGGGGTTCCACCCCTTCTCAGGGGCGAAGTCCCCCATGTTGCATCCTTCTAAAATTCAGAAGGTGCTGTCGCACCGCTACGCATTTCTGATATAATTTCGAGCTTTCACGCCAATCCAAAATGGTGTGACTCAGGACATCAGAATCCAAGGGAAGTGGAACTTTGCCCTTAACCAGAGGTTCTACCTCTTCACCCAGCCCTAATCCAGATGGCGATCGTAATAACAATCCCCTGCCCTCCTGAAATCACGAGGGCAGGGGGACTATGACGAATCCGTGAGTTCGGGAACCTAACCGAAAATCTCTGTGAAAAGTGGATCGGACAATCGCCGATTCACTAGCGCAGCACCAAATCTTGGCTAAGGGTAAGACTCAGGTCGGTATCTGGGCGAATTGAGATCAGGTCTACTTTGTCGCGTCCCAAGAAAAGCCCTAGCAAAGCACCTACTCCAGCACCTGCCAGGACTTCTTCTGTGGCGATCGCACGATCTCCAGTTACGGCTGAGATCCCGGCGGCAGCGGCAGCGCCCAACGCCGTATCTTTCAGCACTGTGCCGAGGCTTGCCCCCTTGCGAATGGTTTCAGTTGTGGTTACCACCTCTGATGTAGCGCCGAGTGGATAGCGTTGTCCACTTGCCAACACTAATTCACTGGCGACAAATTGAGCACCTCCTTGAACAATCCGCAACTCCCCAACGACTTCACTACCCGCGGGGATCAAAACAACGCCTTTTGACGTAACGATATTTTGCGCCACGGTCAACGTTAATGGGGTTGGTTTGGGTTCATTTTGTGCCAACAAAATTTTCGCAGCTTTGGTGTACTTAACTGGAATTACTGTGCCAGAAGGTATGCGCACTTGGGTCGGCTGGGGTGCCTGCCCGACAATGTAGGGCGAGGTGAGGGCGCTAGCACTTCCTGTACTAGAGAGTGCCTGATAGATAAATGCAGCGACTTCTGCCCGTGTTGCCGTTTGGTTGGGGTTCAGATATTTCACATCGGGGTAGTTGACCACGAGCTGTCGCTCCGTTGCCGCAGCAATGCTTTCTGTGGCATAACCAGGGATCTCGTTGGCATCGTTGTAAACCTGCAAAACCGTGCTGGCACTGGTGGTGCTGGTATATTTCAGTCCACTGGTGAGGGAAACCAACACTTGGGCACGAGGGATGCTCTGATTTGGGTTAAAAATGCTGCCTGGATAGCCGGTCATGAACCCGGTGGTATAGGCTTCCTGGATAGCACTGTATGCCCAGTAATCGGTGGGAACATCGACAAAACTGGTCGAATTGCGAACTTGAGTCGCATTAAAGGCTTGTCGTACCATGGCAGCAAATTGGGCACGGGTGACTGGGTCATTAGGACGAAAGCTGCCATCTGGAAAGCCTTTGATCACTCCGCGCGTTGCTAGTTCTTGAATGAAACCACTTGCCCAGTAGTTAGCAGAAACGTCTGAAAAAGTGGTCTGGGCAGAAGCTGGAGCCGCAACGACGAGCGGCGCGATCGCACTGGTAGTTAGCCCCAAAGCAAGCAACAATGCCGTACCGGTCTGAAAACGATTGGAATTGTACATAGAAGTCCCCTTAGCACATAAGGTTTACGATTCTTTAGATAGAACGACCTTGGGCGAGCTAAAAGGTTCCTGGGGCAGATATAAGCCCATCAAGGTAAATTTTGCCTAAAAATACCAAAAAATACCTCTTAAGAGAGAGGTACTTTTCTAGAAATGTGGAGTTTCTGTTTTTGCCGTTTTCTTTATAAGACTGGTTGCTGTTGGATTAGTTGCGATCGCAGTGCATCAACCGCCTGGATCAAAACAATCAAAAAAGGGCTTCATTAGGAATATTCATCCCCTCTTTGCGACCCATGTCTTCTGAGCAGACCCTAATGACCGATCGCGAGAAGCTACCTGCATCTTTGGGATCGCACTATGATAGGAATGGATTCGCTGGTTGCAAGAGCATTGAGTATGGTTACCGTGGAGTTACCCTAGACATGCTGACTAAGCCCAAAAATCGGAAAACAGCTGCGATTTTGGCGTTAGTGGGAACCCTTGCCCCTGTTTCGGGATGGCACAAGTTTTATATGGGACGCCCAATTTGGGGAATCCTTTACATTTTGCTGTCGATCACCCCCATTCCACGGGTTGCCAGCTTATTGGAAGGAGTCTGGTATCTCATCCAGGATGAGGACGAGTTTAATCGCAACTTCAATGCAGGGGTGTATGGCACCACCCTACCGATCGAGTCTTATGCCGAAGAGATGAAACCGGGGCAGGTGAGTGCGATCGCGGAGGCAGTACGTGAGCTGGATCGATTGCGTCAGGAAGGCTTAATTACCGAGTACGAGTTTGAACAAAAGCGCAGACAATTGCTCGATCGGATTGCTTGAGCCCCTTGAAAATCAATCTGAGAGAGTGATTAATTTTTTCTTGAACAGTTTTTAATTTCTACTTTTTCTCTTGACTGGTTGGATCAATGGCATTTCTCCAGTGGTTGTCTTCGGTAAGTCAGACAAAGTTAGATCCGTTGCGGGCGCGGATTCTCAACGATCCTTACTATCGATTGCGATCGCTGATGGAAGTCGAACTGGCAGCGTCCCTGGGCATCCAGATTGATGCCAACCAGGCAACAGTGGATGATTGGTTGAGATTACCTGGAATTTCGATTCATCAGGCACGAGTTTTGGTGCAGCTTACGGAATCGGGTGTACAGTTTCATTCTCTAGAGGATGTGGCAGCCGCATTAGGATTGCCGAGCGATCGTTTAAGACCGCTGCAACCCATCTTGCGATTTTGCTACTACGACGCTGAAAGTTTATATGCGGTACGCCCTATCAATCCAAATACCGCCACGATAGAGATGTTGATTCAGATTCCCGCGATCGACGATTTTCTGGCTAGAGCCATGGTCAATCATCGCAATAGCAACGGTCCCTATCGCAATCTGGCAGACCTGCAACAGCGGCTTTACTTACCGGGACAACTCATGAGCGAGTTAATGCACTATTTGAAGCTTTAAGCGTCGGTTCGCGATCGGTGAGAATACCACGAATGCGATCCAGTGGGTAAAAACAGAATACCGCTCGCCCAATAATGTTTTGGCGAGGCAGAAAGCCCCAACGATGGGAATCGTTACTGTTGTTGCGGTTATCACCCATTACAAAATATTGGTCTGCTGGCACCTGGACAGAAGGAAGAGAATACGCAGGGGGGGCAGCAATGTAAGGTTCTTGCAGAGCCTTGCCATTGCGATAAACAACCCCATTCGCCACTCGAATGGTTTGACCAGGTATGCCGATGATACGTTTGATAAACGCCTGGTCTCGCGCATAGCCATCCGCCTGCAACTGAGGTGGCGGATCAAAAACAATGATGTCTCCTGGAGCAGGAGCATGGAGCCAATAGGAGACTTTTTCGACCACCAAGCGATCGCCAATTTGCAGGGTGGGTGCCATAGAGTCGGACGGGATGAATCGAGGTTCAGCGATGAATGCCCGAATCAACATTGCCAGGATCAGAGCGATCGCTAGAATTTGTAGATTCTCCCGTTGTGATTTCCATACCCGTTGCCAAAAAGGAGTTTCTACCAAATCCTGCTTGTCTGTGGTCATCGTGCGTTGTTCCTAATCATCAAATCCCTCTTACCCATTATCCGCCCTTCGCTTGTGAAAAGACGATTTCGGGGACAAAAAGATTAGGCTAGACTAACACTCTGAAATGCGACCTGCAACGCCCAGTGATCGATTTAACCCCCCTCAACCCACCCGACCTATCGCCACCATGGCAACATTTTATGCTCAAAGAGATTTTTGAGCAGCCTGCTGTTGTGCACCGATGCCTACTTACCTACCTTGATCAGAACTGGCATCCCTCTCAATCAGAAGCATCCTCTATAGCAGCACGATCGAGGACTTCTCCGTTCCGATTTCCCTTCTCGATCGATGGCTATACCCATGTGCATCAGATCCAGATCCTTGCCTGTGGCACCAGTCTACACGCAGGACTCATTGGACAGTTTTGGCTAGAACAAATTGCCGGAATTTCGACACAGGTGCGCTCGGCATCCGAGTTTCAGGTTGCACCCCTGCCCTGGATGGATCAAACCCTGACGATCGCGATCACTCAATCAGGCGAAACAGCGGATACCCTCGCAGCGCTAGATCTGGCAAAACAGCAGCGCCTTCAGCCTGCCTGTTTAGGGATTACCAACCAGCCGCAAGCCGCGATCGCTCAACGGGTTAACCACCTTTTGCCCACGCTGGCAGGGGCAGAAATGGGGGTTGCTGCGACCAAAACCTTTCTGTCGCAACTGATGGTGTTCTGTTTGTTAGCACTCGATCTGGCTTACGCACGGGGAGTATTGTCCCAAGCACGGTTGTTGCACCTGATCGAAGCATTTCAAAAGCTGCCAGACCAGATCGAGGCATTGCTGAATCAACAGAACGATCGCATTGCGAGGCTGGCAACGCAGTTTACTGAAACTCAAAGCATGATTGTTTTGGGCAGTGGCTTGCATTACCCGATCGCGCTGGAGGGAGCGCTCAAACTGAAAGAAACCACCTACATTCATGCAGAAGGGTATGCAGCAGGAGAATTTCTGCACGGACCGATCGCCCTGCTAGACCAGACCATTCCTGTCCTTGCCCTTATGCCTGCCGATGCCACCTATAGGAAATTGCTGACCAGTATTCGCAAAGCCAAAAGTCACCAGGTTTCAGTCACAGGTATCATGACAACCGACGACTCAGAAGCCGCCAGGTTGTTGCATCACCAAATTACGATTCCGCAAACAGATCCCTTACTGACTCCCCTGTTGGCAGTCATTCCCTTACAACTGTTGGCTTACCATATCGCTATTCAACGCGGACTCAATGTGGATAAACCCAGGTATCTTGAAAAGACTTTGGTCGGGGAATAATAACCACAGAAGGACTTTGAGCAGAGAACGGTAAACTTTGAGGTGGCGATCGTCCCAAGCTACGCTGTCGAATCTTGTATCCGTACTCAACCAAATACTATTCTACATTGGGTATAAAACCGTAGCACAGCGCGACAGGAGAATCTTCCGTGCCATTCATCGGACATTCTCCCCGTGCACAAGCAGTACAGTTTGCCTGCGAGGGCAACATCAACTCGACCGCCGGATAAAGGCTCACTCCTTGACTAATCAACCCTTGGGCTTCCAGTTCAGAAATGGTGTTACAGATCAGGAGTGCCCGATCGATTTTCAAAGCTTCCCGATGGCAATTAATCTCTCGGAGCGTTTGGCTAAAGCTGTAAATTTCTGGCTGAATGACCACCAACACTCGCTGCTGCTGAGTTCTAAAACAAACTGGCTCGTTTTGCTCAAACAAATCACGATGCTGGAGGGTATAGGTGCCGTTGGCATAGCGCAAAGCGCGAATATAGCGTAAAAAAGGCAGGCTAAAGTAGCCATTCTCATCGAGCGCATACCACCAGGACTTATGCCAGACCTCATTGGGCAGATTCAAAATCTCTTCGACCTGTCCTGTGCTGAGTCCGGCATTGGTGAGCAGAGCCACGGTTGGAGCCAAAGCGATGTGCTCCCCGAGTGTATGAATTTCAGATTCATACCGAGTTAGTCGGGCAAATTCTTTCCGTTCGCGGGTCCAGCCTCCAGAACCAGCTTGCTGCTCACCAGGATGATGAAAATCGGGAGCAAGGGCGTATTTAATCATTTCAAAATGCAGAATGGCATCGGCTGCACTCTGGTTGAGATCAGGAACGCTGAGTTCGACCGAGATTTCCCCAATCAAATGCGGTGGACTGAGGGGCGGAATGCCATGAGTTAATAGCAGTCTCAGTGCATTTGCATCGGCTATCGCCAATGCAATCTGAATCTGATCATGGAGGGGTGCCGCAGTTGGCTGAGGCGGTGGATAAAACAGAGGATGATTGGGCATACGGCTCAGACCTGCTCCACGTAAGTTTCATTTTGGCAGTCCTGACGCAGATAACCCTTTTATTCGTTTTCTTTTAACAACTCCTCGATGGGTTGCGGTTCGGCAGGCGAGGGTAGAGTACTGGCTGTGGTTTGGATGAGTCTCAACACGTCCTCCAGTAAATGCTGGATGCGGGTACAGCGATCGCCCATTTGCTGAAGATGGCACATTCCTTCTACACCGAGACTCGTTTGTGCCTGGTCGGATTGGAGCACCTGAGTCACGCCAGAAATGGCTGCAAGGAGCGGATAAAACTCTTGATACAGGGCAAACATTAAGTCAGACTTTAAGCCACTGGTGTGCTCTGCCTGCTCCAATGCGATCTGAAGTTGGCGATTGAGTTGGAGGAGGGCGTCGTTTTCCGCCACTGGCTCGATCGGTTGAGCGCGTTTTTCGACAACGGTGGAGTGATCCGTGAACTCTGCGGTGGGGAAACTGGCAGGAGCGCAGGCAGGGAGAGCCGGCAGGGAGCGATCGCCCATTTGCTTTTGCAATTGCAGATTTTGCGCCTGTACTTGTTTTTGCAAGCGTCCGAGTTGGAGTTGGGTTTCAACTCGAACCAAAATCTCAGCCGGCTCAAAGGGTTTGGTCACATAATCAATGCCGCCGACCCGAAAGGCCTGCACTTTATCCAACACCTCATCATTCACACTCAAAAAAATGATGGGAACGTCACGGGTCTCCGGGTGTGCTTTGAGATGACGGCACACTTCATAACCATTCATCCCTGGCATCATGACATCCAGCAAAATTAACTCAGGGGGACTCAGCAGGGCTGCCTGGATGGCCCACTTACCATTCGTCACCTTACGAACCTTGTATCCCTGACCCGATAACAAGCTAGACAGCAGCCGCAGGTTGTCTGGCATATCATCGACGACGAGAATTTCACCTGTGCTGGCTTGCGATTTGCCCAGAGTCATGGGAAAGAGGCTTCAATCAGGTCAACCACACGATCGAAATGAAAATCTTTCACACATTCTAAGATTGCATCTGACAAAACGGACTGAGATGCCGAAATTTGATCTAAAAGGTGTACGATTTCGTCTTCATCCGCAATTTGAGCAGCGCGCAGTACCTGTTGCCGCCACTCGATCGACATTTCTGCAAGGGCGATCACGATCGCCCGGTCTTGAAATGCGTCATCCCCCGCTTCGAGCCGCGACGAGGCTTGATAGAGAAATTGCACCCCCAAATGTTGGCTCATCTTCTCAAAAATGGTCGTGGTTGAGAAAGGTTTGCCCACAAAATCATCACAACCCGTTTCCAAAATCCGTTGCTGATCTTCTTGCAAAACGCTGGCTGAAATGGCAATGATTTTGGTTCTCGCTTGGTCGGCAACGGTGGGCTGCAATGCCTCCATTGCTCGAATCTGTCGCGTTGCATCATCGCCACTTACCTCTGGTAAGCGGGTATCCATCCAAATCAGGTGCGGCTGCCAGTCCTGCCAAATCGCGATCGCCGCCTGACCTTCGTTTGCCTCACGCACCTGGAACCCAACCGAACTCAGCAAGGTGACCAACAGCTCTCGATTTTCCTGAATATCATCTACTACCAGAATGCGATAGTCTGGTTGATTGGGTGCTAGCCCAATCACCTGTTGCGTCTCTGTTAGGCTGGAGAGATCAGTGAGCTGACACGGACGCACGGCAACTTCAAACTGAAATTGTGTCTTGACGCCAGGCTGACTGTGCACAGTGATGTCCCCCCCCATGAGTTGCACAAAGCGACGACAGATGGGTAACCCCAAACCCGTCCCCTGTTGCGAGTGTCGCCCAGCACTGGTTTGCAAAAATGGCTCAAAGAGCGTGGGCAGTTCTTCTAGAACAATGCCAACGCCCGTATCTTCGACTGCAAACTGCAAATAGCGGGGCTCTGGCTGTAGGGGGGGTGTGGGTAATGTTTGTAAGGTGGTAATTGCCGATTGATCGGTGGTGGGTGGACTGAGGCTGGAGACCCGTAGACTTACTTTGCCTTTTTCGGTAAATTTGATGGCATTGTCGAGCAGGTTGGTGAGAATTTCTCGCAATTTGCGCTCATCGGCTTCGATGAACCGAGGCAGCGTAGCCGAATGATCGATCGTAAATTGCAGATTCTTAGACCGTGCGCGCAAGTAGAAGGTTTTTTGTAACCCATCAAGTAAACTGTACAGGTCAAAACAGCGTTCTTCCAAGGTGATGCGATCGGCTTCAATTTTAGAAATCGAAAGCACATCACTAATTAACTGCCGCAGATATTCGCCATTACGATTAATAGTGCTGAGGTATTCTTGCTGCGATCGGGTGAAGCCACTCTCCCGTTGCAACAATGAAGCAAAGCCCAAAATTGCATTCAACGGAGTCCGCAACTCGTGACTCATATTTGCCAAGAAAGTACTTTTGGCTCGGTTCGCTAGTTCTGCCCGCTCTTTTTCTTGCTGAACCACTTCAAATAAGCGAGCAGTTTGGACAGCTCCTGCCATTTGCCCCGCGATCGTTTCTGCCAGTTTCACCTCATCTTCGGTAAAAATGCGTCCCGGTTGGGCAGAAGCCATCGTAATCGTGCCAATCACTTCGCCACAAGTCCGTAAGCCAACCGTCATCAAACAATGCAGATGGCGCGATTGCAACAGTTGTCGAGGTAGCGCAGTTTGAGGATTCGTATCCGTAATCGGAATTACTACAGCGGTTTGTTGCTGAATCACCTGGGTCGCAATATAGTCTTCCGCGATCGGGAAAACCGTTCCGATCAGGCTAGGAACTTGAAGGTTGCGGTTGTAGGTAGCGACCATTTTGAGGTAAATTTGCTCTGCATCGAGCAAACTAATCCCTGTTTCATGAGCATTGAACAGATAAGTCATCATTTTTGCCACCGTGGTGAGCGTGGTGGGTAGATCGATGATGGAACTGACCGTCTGAGTAATTTCGTTGAGAGTTGACAGTTCAGTCACCCGTTGATAGAGCTTGGCATTGGCAAGCTGAAGTTCCGTCGCTTGTTGTTGAGTTTGGGCAAAGAGTTCTGCCTGTTGAATTGCGACCCCCAGATGACTCCCAATTTGTAATGCCATTTGTAGTTCGGCATCTTGCCATTGTCGGGGTCCAGAATTTTGTTGAATTGCCAACAACCCCCATAACCGATTGCCCTGAAAGATTGCCACATTGACGTAGGCTCTGACCTGAAACTGCCGCAATAACTCAACGTAGCAAGGATCAAAGAGATTTTGCTCCACATCTTGTATGGCGACATACATAGAACCGCGGTTATATTTGCCACCTTGGGTTTCCTGGAGGTAAGTATCTTTTAAGAGGAGGTAGGTATCAGGTTCCAAAGGGAGGAGCGGTTGGCTTGCGTCAATTGTCTGATCGGTATGAGAGCGCAGGACTTGCATCAGAGAAAGATAGCCCGGGGCAACTGATTCTGCCATGAGTTTGCCGCGCCATTCTGGGGTGAAACAGTAGATAATGACCCGATCGCACTTGAGTCGGTGACGCAATTCATCGGTTGTCGCCGCAAAAATTGCCTCCAGGTCCAGGCTCTGATGCATTTGCTGAATGACTTTAGCAATGGTGCGTTCTTTATCTGCGCTGATTTTAAGGGCTTGTTCTGCTTGCTTGCGATCGGTGATGTCTTGAATTTGGGCAACCAGATACAGCGCTTGTTGTTGGTAGTCTTGAATCACAGAAGTGCTCAGCAATCCCCAAACCACATGCCCATCTTTGTGGATATATCGTTTTTCCAGATAAAAGGAGGGAATTTCTCCCGCCACGAGCCGTCGGGTGTATTCTAGGTCGATCTCCACATCGTCGGGATGAGTCACCTGCTGAAAGGTTAATGCCAACATTTCTACTTCGGTATAACCGAGCATTTTGCAATAGGAGTCATTTACTCGGAAAAAGTGTCCATCAGGAGCGGTCAGGCACATGCCCACAGCAGTGGTGTCAAAAGCCAATCGGAAGCGCTGTTCACTTTGACGGAGAGCTGCTTCAGTACGTTTACGATCGGTAATATCTTGAATTTGAGCCACCAGATAAAGCGGTTTTTGGACAGCATTGCGAATAACTGAAACACTCAACAGCCCCCAGACGATGTGTCCGGCCTTATGGCGATACCGCTTTTCCATATGGAAATAGGGAATCTCTCCTGTCAAGAGTTGTTGAACATAAGACAGATCAGCAGCCAAATCTTCTGGATAAGTAATTTGCTGGAAATTCATGGTCAAGAGTTCCACCTGGGAATACCCCACCATGCGGCAGTAGGAGTCGTTGACCTGCAAAAAACTGCCATCCAGGGAAATCAAGCTCATCCCAACCGCAGTGTTGTCGAACGCATTGCGGAACCGTTCTTCACTTTCTCTCAGGGCAGATTCGACCTGTTGCCGATCTTCTTCAGCCCGCTTACGCTGTGTGATGTCTTTGGCGATGCCAATAATGCAGCGTTGTCCATGAATTTCGATAATGTCAAAGGAAACAATGACAGTGAGGATTTCACCTGCTCGACTGCGAAACTTGCATTCTAAACTGTGGGCTTGTCTATCTCTTTGAACTTGCTGAGTTAAATAGTGACGATCGTCTGCGTCTGCCCATAGCCCAATTTCCAGTGAGGTACGACCTAACACCTCTGCCTGGGAGTAGCCAAACAGAGTCATGAAAGAATCGTTGATTTCTAGAAATTTTCCCTCTAAGGTGGCAATGGCTATTGGATCAGGACTAGTGCGAAAAATCTTGGTGAATTTTTCTTCTGACTCCTGTAAAGCGTTGGTCACCTGGTCAAAAGACTTTTGCACTTGCTCAGTCATTTGGGTAAACGAGCGCGCCAGCACATCCAGCTCCGAAATTGGACTATCTGCGGGTACCGATGGCTCCCAATCCCCCAACGCCATGGCACGACTGGCTTGACTCAATCGCCGGATAGGTCGGGTCAGCCAGGATGCAGTTAACCACCCCAAAACGATCGTTGCGAGCAACGCGCCTGTGCACAAAAAAATCGTGATTTGGGTATTGTGGTGCGTCTCTGCCATAAATTCTGACTCTGGCACCGCTAGCACCACCAACCAGTCCAACCCAAACTTGTCTTGATAGGGAAAAACCTGGAAAAAAAGTAATTCCTTGCCAACTGTTTCACAAAATTGCTGTTGCTTATGGATTTTCTTTAAACTCGAAAATTTTTTCGTGAGATGTTGAGCTGTGGCTGCAATCAATGGGTCTGGATGGTCTAATGCTAGCCGTTGCTTAGCTTTGCCATGTGCCAGCTTATAAGGATAGCCATTGGAACTGGCAATTAACTTACCAGAGCGCTCCATAATAAAAATCCTGCCCTCTTTGCCAAATTGTTGGCGATAGAGGAAATTATTCAGGGATTGCAAATCTTTTTCAATGTTGACGACACCCAGCAAAGTGCGCCGATCTCGTGCATAAATTGGATGATTAAAGGAGATCGCTAAGGTTTTTTGGTCTTTCCCTGGGTAAACATCACTCCAAATGGCGTTGTGGGTTGCAATCGCATGCCTGTATCGATCTGCTTCTTGAAATTGCTCCTTTACCGGAGCAACCCAATCACCAGAGCCATCAATCCAGGTAATTTTGCCAAAGCCTAAGAAGTGATACTCCTGATTGAGTAAATCGGGCTGAAGGGTGCGAGGGCTGTTGAGATCTAGATTGGCCGCAACGGCACTCGCGGCTTCTTGGGAAATCTGCAAAGGGGTGGCGAGATAGTTTTCCAACTCAATGGAAAGGTGATCGCCCAACTCATGGGTCAACTGTTCCGCCAGATGATAAACAGACTGTTTACCATTGTGCAAAGAAAGATATCCAGTTAGCCAGACAACTCCAACAATTTGTGCTGCAAAAGGAACAACTAACACCAATCGCAACGAAACTTTCCGATGCTGGCAAAAAAAATTGCGAGAGCGGAGCTTATCGAGCAGAGATTTTTCTTGAGGAGAAGAATGAGGAGACACAATGGGGATGGGGCACGGGTAAGTCCAGTCAAAAATTGAGTTCACCTCAGGCTTTTTCTGAAAACCACACGTTGAATTCAATTTTTATGAGCAACCAACACAAATGCATGAAAAGTATAATTCCGACCACCCTGGTCTCGGTTTCCTTTCAGTATCCATGCAGGTAATAGAGTGCTTTTGGTTACCTAATTATTTTCGATACTGAGTAATCGCGAAACCCCGTTTATGAGAGAATTTATCGTTTAGCTTCAATCCATACTTGAAGACTGGCAATAACATACCTTGAGTGTGAACAGTTTGAGTGTATCCATATCACAAGGTTGTTGTGATAAATTTACCCACAATACGGAGATTCATTACCTCATGGACAGAAAGTAATCAGAATATGACTGAAACCACTCAATATGGGGTTATCTTGGTGACTGCGTCTTCTCAGGCAGAAGCGATCGCGATCGCGCGCGCACTGGTTCAAGAAAAGCTGGCAGCCTGTGTCACGTTGCTGCCTGTTCATTCCATCTATACCTGGCAGCACGAAGTCCATGAAGCGGAGGAGTGGCAGCTCTTGATTAAATCAGAGCAAGGGCATTTTGCTGTTTTGGAACGTCGCATTCGCGAGATTCACTCCTACGAAGTGCCAGAAGTGATTTTATTACCCGTTTTGGCAGGTTCATTGCCCTACTTGCAATGGATTTCCGAGCAGGTGAATCCAGCTTCAGACAAATAGAGCTCATAAATCTTAAAAACCTCTCACCGGAAAAGCCGCACGAGAGGTTTAGATACCGATGACATATTTACGCCACTCCTGGTTAACTCCGTTTTTCAAGTGTTTTGTCACTTCAAAATAGAGTCCGCTATAGGGCTTTCGTGGCGAAATTTCTAAAAGCATATTGGCTTCTTTGGGCGTACGGTTGCCTTTTTTGACATTGCAACGGACGCAAGCAGTCACGATATTCTCCCAGCTGTCTCCCCCCCCCCGCGATCGAGGAATTACATGGTCGAGCGTCAGTTCATCCCCGCTATAGCCACAATATTGGCAGGCATGACTATCACGGTGGAGCAGATTACGCCGAGTGAGTGGAATTTCTTTGTAGGGAACTCGCACGTAATGGCGCAACCGGATGACGGTTGGCAAAGGGAAGTCAGCATAAATATACTTACCGTTATGCTCTACCTGCTCTGCTTTGCCCTTAAGCAACAAAATAACCGCTCGTCGCCAGCTTGTAATGTTGAGCGGTTCGTAGGAGGCATTTAGCACCAGAACCTTGCCCATTGATAAGTGCAAGAAGAAACAATATTTCCCCAGATACTAGCACAGCTCACTGGGAGATGGGCGAGTTTCCCAAACCGGGCAGCAAAACTGAGGAGAACTCATTGTTGCTGCTTGCAACAATTGAATTTTTGATCCAAGAATTGACCATTCCGGACTGATGCGGTGGTGTGAGTGGAGACCCTTGAAACATGTTTGACTCAAAATTTGACCGAAAACAAGATGCGGCAATTTCGAACCAAGCCATAGGTCGGGAAGCTATGGATGCTTTTACACAACGTGCCTGGGTTGAAGTCGATCAGGAGGCGATCGCGCACAATGTTCGGCAACTGAAGCAATTGCTCGCCCTCCAAACTGAATTGATGGCAGTTGTGAAAGCCGATGCCTATGGTCATGGTGCTGTCAAGGTGGCGCAGACAGTCCTGCAAGCGGGAGCAAACTGGTTGGGAGTAGCAACCATTCCAGAAGGTATTGAGCTACGTCAAGCGGGGATTCATGCCCCGATTTTGGTGTTGGGCGCAACTCATACCCCAGAACAGATTCGGGCGATCGCGCACTGGCAACTGCAACCCACCCTTTGCAGCCCGAAACAAGCTCTGATTTTTTCTGAAACCCTGGGTCAGCTCAATCAGAGTTTGCCCGTCCATATCAAACTAGATACAGGCATGTCACGTTTGGGGGTGCCGTGGCAACAAGCCGCCGAGTTTGTCCATTTGGTTCGGAGCTTGCCGCACCTGAGCATTGTAGGTGTGTACTCGCATTTAGCAACCGCAGAAAACCTTGACCAAACATTTTTATGGCAGCAGCAACAACGGTTTGAACAAGCCCTGCATGTGTGTGGCATCTATCCCGATCGCGGTGAGTTTCATATTCCTGGAATTAGCCAACCGCGTCTGCACTTGGCGAACTCGGCAGCCGCCCTCACTTCACCCGCCTTACATTACGATCTGGTACGGCTGGGGTTAGCGATTTATGGGTTGTACCCAGCTCCCCATCTTCAGTCCAAGGTGGCTCTCCTCCCCGCCTTGCAAGTCCGAGCACGGGTGACTCAAGTCAAAACGATTCCGGCTGGCAGTGGGGTAAGCTACGGGCACCAATTTGTTTGCGATCGCGAACTCCGAATTGCGATCGTAGGGATTGGCTACGCCGATGGAGTGCCTCGCAATCTTTCCAATCGTCTTACGGTGCTGGTGCGAGGGCAAAAGATTCGGCAGATTGGAGCCATTACCATGGATCAAATCATGCTTGACATCAGCTCCATCCCCAACCTGCAAGAGGGAGAAGTGGTCACACTTTTGGGCGTGGACGGCAATCATCAGATTACAGCGGATGACTGGGCAGGCTTACTCGGTAGCATCTCCTGGGAAATCCTCTGTGGCTTTAAGCATCGGTTACCTCGAATTGCGCTCAACCCCCTGCCAGAAAAAGTCGGCACGACGCGATCGAGGGAGCGATTGCCCTAAGCAGGGGAAAGAGGCGAATGCCGAAAGCACACGGTCAGACAGCTTTTTCACAAAGCTTGCCAATTTTGCAGAGAATTATATGGCTGTTCCAAATTCTTAGTGAACAAAGGGCATTGTGGTAGCCTTGTTCGTCGGGGAAATCTTGCCCAAATCTAATCGAATCGCGATATTCTTGCCGCTGCAGCAAACAAAAAGAAGGGGTAGAATTTTCTACCCCTTCATAGTTCAGATTTGAATTCTCAGCAATGCCTAGAAAGCATCTTTACCGGCCAGAACGACATAAACTGTTTTCAGAATAATTGCTAGGTCATACCAAGGATGCCAGTTGCGTTGATAGCGCAGATCCAGATCGACAATTTGCTCAAAGTCTTTCACGTTCGATCGTCCGTTAACCTGCCACTCACCCGTAATGCCAGGCTTCACATTGAGTCGCTGCCAGTGGCGATCGTTATATTTCGCAACTTCATCGGGTGTAGGCGGGCGAGTGCCAACCAAACTCATGTCACCCATCAGCACATTCCAAAACTGTGGCAATTCATCCAGACTGGTCTTCCGCAAAAACCGTCCCACCCGCGTAATACGAGGATCTTGCTTATTCTTGAAAATTAGTCCCTTTGCTTCATTTGTGATCTTTGCCTTCAAAACATCGGCATTGGAGACCATAGAGCGGAACTTGTAGATTTTGAAAATCCTTCCCTGAAGCCCATGACGTTCTTGCGCATAAAAAATGGGACCCGGATTGTCTAACTTAATAGCCAGCGAGATCGGGACAAATACAAGTGCCACAATGAGCAAACCTACTAGACTACCGACAATGTCAAGCAGTCGTTTAGTGACCGAGTAGGCAGAAGGATGGGGAGCCTGAACAAAAACCGAGTCCGAGCCTATCGAGTCAATCGTATTGGGTGATAGTGCGGAGTCCATCATCATCTTTATCAATCGCGACAGGGAGACCGTGGAATCACTGAGAAACCTGATCATAGAAGAATATAACGCTATCCATAGGGTTTCTAAGGAAAGGGTTGGTCAAATCTTCGCGCGCCTTTTACAATTCTCTAGCTTTGTGAAGTTTGCATGAAGACAAAGATCACAGTATTCTTCATACTTGAGCACGGGACTTAACCCAAAACTTACAGAAGCTCCCTGATCCACATTGCGAACATTAGTAGATTCACAATCGCCTGACAGAATTCCGGTCTTCGGGTAGTCTCTTAATTAATGCAACTTTTTACTCATCCATAAAGGGTTGCGGATCAGGCTACACATGGCCAACCTAACGAGATGTATCACCGGGTGCCATCAGGGGGTATCGGTGCGTTTAAGAGTAATTCGTTGGCCAATGAATCTACTGTGGAGCCTGCTTCAGAGGCATGATAACTATGGGTGTATCTGCTAAATTTTTCAATTCATCGGTTTAGGGTAGTGTTGCAAACCCCTTAAATCCGTGTTTCCGATCACCTTATAACAGCACCGACAATGCCTTAATGAGGGTTAGGCAGGTCGGTCATGTCCGCCCGAATCAGGTAAAAATTCAGCATGTCATCATGAGATGGCGTGATCATGGACGTCGTCTACGATTTCCTCTGCTAGTTATCTTGATCTGGCTCAGATGATCGACGCTGGACGGAGTTTTTAAGACACTGTCCCAAAATGCAAAGATTTCAGATTTCAACATTACTCTAAAGGAAACTCATTCAGTTAAGGTTGCGCAGCGTGGAAGTTACATCAGAGCAACTGGAGGTTGTCGTGCAACAGATTGGGGAAGCCGTGTTAGCAACGACGGAAACGATTGAACGAATGGCAAATCGGGTTGATGTCCTGACCACTCAGGTACAGCAACAGGGATATCAAATTTTTGCCCTGAGCGATGCGGTGCAAACATTGGTCGAGAATCAAGAGCAATCAATAGCAACACTTAATCAACTGACGGGTGTTTTACAACAATTAGTTGAACGGTTAGAAACTTCTAAAGTGCCTTAGCTGGAATCAATCAATCACTCAATCCAGTGAGGATTTTCCAAAAAAGACTCGAATTCTACAAAAACTGTCCAGAAAACCTCAAACTCTCCAGAATTAAATCTTATTCTTACCCATCTGGGTGAGTTCCTAAGATAGGGGTTGTGAGGCAAACTCAAGAAAGGGAACTGAGGACCGCACTTTCATGCAACTGGCTGAAAAACTTGCAATCAATTGGCGATCGCGGTTACAAACAGACTGTCCAAGTCTCGATTTGAGCATTCAAGAAAGTATTGTGCAATGGCTATTGGGAGAAAATCCTGAAAGGTTGAATGAGCTAGAAGCCACTCAACAAGACATTGTTGAACAAGCGATGGATTATCGCTATCGGATTCTGCTACAACGCTATCTTTACACAGGTCCCGATCGGGCATATCGCAACCTGATTCAGCGCTTGGGGAGTCTATTTCTAATTCGCAATAGCATTCGTACTGGCATCGCTTTGAGCCGCGATCGGCACCGCAGTGTTGTAGATGTTCTGCAAGAGGTGATTCATTTACTGCTGCAAAAAGATCGCTATATGCAGCAACAAATGGACTGGATTCGACAATGCACCCAGGATAGTCGGATGCGCAATGCACTTTTGCTCACCAGTCTCGAAGAATATTGCCTGCGCCCAATTCGCAATAAGCCCTTGCTGATCTACCGTTTTGTCAACTATTTGCGGCAGTCTCAACGGGGGGGGATGACTCATATCCCAACCGGCGATTTTATCAAACTGGTCTCCGAGGAGGTTGCCCCGGATGAATCGGAAGGGCGGGTCAGCTTACTGGACGATGAAGCAATTAACCAATATCAGGATGAGCAAGCCTGGCAAGAGTTGCGCGAGTTGCAAGCAGAGGTACAGAAAAGACTCGAAGACTATTTAGTACAGAGAAATATTGATGAGAATGCTGTGGACTGGTTGAGATTGTATTTACAGGGACATTCTCAAGAAATGATTGCAAAAACTTTGAACTTGCAAATCAAGCAAGTTTACCGACTGCGAGAAAAAATCAGTTATCACGCCAAAGAAGTATTTGCAACGAGAAGTCAACCAGAATTAGTCTCAGAATGGCTCAGACATTAAGCTTAAAAGCGAACCCAATTGCTTGATTAACGACCTAAAAACTTGACTAATTTTCTTAACGAACCAACCATCAATCAACCGTTTCTAAAAGCACCTTACAAATTGCGACTTTGAAACTAGTTGACTACCATCTCATTTAACCAAAATCCACACAGGTAACCCTGGGGGAATGGCATCACTCAAGGGTGCCAATCGGGATCTAATTTCGCTTGGAAAAAGAGATTTCGAAAGGTCTCTTTTTCCCCAGCCTCGCCAATTCGGAAAGACTTGAGAACAATAGCCCGGGCGGAGTGTGCCTCAGATCACGAATAAGCCGTGTCTTAGATCACTGTCAACTTAACTCAAAAAGATTATGTCTTCTAATTACAAAATACGGACGACGAGTAGCCTTTTTGAAAGTGAAAAAGAATTGGCGATTTTTATCTAATATTGTCTTTAAGATACTGATGCCTAAGACAAGTTTGATAGAATAAACTGAGAAATATCAAAAGTTTATTGCTTTTTTATTTCCGTCTCCCAATTTCTACGCAAAGGTTAAGAAATTGGTCAACGAAGCCATTTTAAGTGTTTTTACTATAAGCTGATTTTTATATCTGGTTAATGTTACGGCTTTGACCCCCCTTCGGTTTTCCAGAAAAGTTTTGATCTAGCGAACTCAAAATATTTTTCAGGAGTCCATTGTGCTCAATCATCTGAAGCCAGGATCTTTGGTGCATTCAGAATTTACTTCGTTTCTAGGAATTTGCTGAATCGGGTTGCATGTTGGTTTTCTAAGTGGCTAGGCAATATCAAATGACAGAGGCTTCGGAGCCTAAGAGGGTCACCGACTCTCGCGGAGAAATACATTTTTCCACCTTCCTCTTTCATCGGATAGCAGCTCTCTACTTAGATTTTTTGTTTTTAGAGCACTGTTTAAAATCGTTTGTTCTTCAGATCATCCACTCTTATGGCATCTCTATCGGGTAACAGAGTCAGGGCTAATGACTCGCAAATCGCTGATCAGTCTCTCTCTGCCAGTTCTAAGTCGGGGTTAAAAGTTGAGTTGGATACAGAATTGACCTTTCGCTTGATTGATAGCATCTTGCCTTTCGAAGCCTGTCTTTATCATCAAATCATCCCGCTCTCCCTGGAAGGGAGCCGCATCAAGTTGGGGATGGTTAATTTGGACGATAGTGCAGCATTGGATTATGTACGCCGTATCCTGGCATACATGAACTGCTCTTTGGTGCCCCAACCGATCTCTTCGGATGATCATCATCGACTGCTGTCTGCCTATCTAAACCACACAGGCAAACAAAAGCAGTTGGTGCGATCGCAGCGCGAAACCCCAGCCGAAGCGACATCACCCTCTGGCTCCCCCCAAGACAAGCCACCCGCCCAATCTGCGGAAAAAGCAAAAGCACCTTCGGTTGATCGCAATGCTCAGCCAACATTGGTCGTCGATAGTCCTGAAGAACTGAGCTTCTTAGATTTTGACGCGCAGCCGTCACCTGCTCCTGCCGAGTCTGTTGTGCCCCCATCCGTGCCAGAAATGGATGTGGCTAAGGCACAACGCCAACTCGAAGAGGTGATTGCCCCCAATAACGAAGCAGGTGGCAATGAAAAATCGACTGTTTTGTTAGATCCAGACACCCTTTCCCCTCCCACTATTCCTCTGGAAATTGATGGGTTGCCTGTACTCGACATTCACGCACAACACTTGTCTGATTCTGCGGAGGTATTGATGACGTTACCTCCCAACCAATTGTTGCAAGAACTGTTGGCACGTGTACTAGTGGGTGGAATTGGACGGCTCTATATCGAACGGCAGCAGCAGCGAGGCCGGGTGCTTTGGAGTCAAAATGGTATTTTGCAGTCTGTACTGGAAAACGTAGACATTTCCATTATTCAGGGAATGATTAATGAGTTAAAGCTGTTGACCCATTTGCCCCTGATTACGATCGAAAAACCGAAGCAGGTTGAAATCGAACGGCTTTATCAAAGGCATCGGTTATTATTGCGATTGAGAGTGATGCCCGGTGCTCATGGGGAAGAAGCCACCCTACAAGTTTTGCGGGGGGCAGCACTCAAGTTTTATCAGCAGCAACAACTGGCAAATCTCAGTCGGGATGCCTTGGGAATTGCTCAGCAGCTACAAAATAAGGTGAATGAGATCCGTAGTCGGACTCGCTTTGAGTCGCTCATTGCTGCAGATCAATTAGATATCGTACCTGCGTTACGCAATTTGCTCAAACAGGTGGATCATCAATTACAAGAGTTGCGAGAGATTCAAAGCATGACCTATCCACACGAAGAGACTGAAGAATCCTAGTGACGATCGCTTCAACTAACTTCAGTGCTCTTCTCAAGAGAGGGTTCATCCTTTGGTAACCCGATCATCGCCACATGGAGCTAGAAGAAATCCCAACAGAAGGGCGGGGTAGACTGCCACGCAATATCGAGTTTTTGTAGGAGCGATCGATCCCCTTCAAATTCAATTTCCCGAGTCCACACCAACTCGGTTGATCGTCGCAGACCACAAAAGAGTTCAGTTAAATGAGCAATCGAGGTTTTCAGAATCGCAGGTGCAACTTTTTTCACGATCTGCATCTGTCCCGCTGCAAAATTGACGGTTAGGGTTTGTTCGCCCAAGATTGGATCATCAATCTGAAAGGTGAGGGTAAAGGCTGAGCCGGACTGAATGGGACGCAGTTGAAAAGCCGCCGTCAAATCGGCAAGCCGCCACATAAATCCACCCCCCATTTCGCCAAAACGATGGGTTAACCCATAAAGGGGGCTATGTTGACCAGCCACACGATGCCGTTGTTGTTCTTTGAGTAAATATGGAAAGGGATCTTCGGGGTAAGTATTCCAAACCACCACCTCGACCTGATCCTCTAAAGCAGCTAAAAAGCCCAAAATTCCCCGATAGGCTTCGGCGGTCAATGCCACCCATTCCTGCACGACCAACCCAAGCGACTGAAACAAAGGCGTTTCAGGAAAGTTGAATTGAAACACGACATAGCCCAGCAATTTTCCGGATTCAACATAGCAATAAATTTCGCGTCCGTGGTTGCGTGCCAAACGAGATTGCCAGTGAGAGGACTGACGCTTCAACCACCCATTGTGACGAGCAGCAGATTGCTGATAAATCTGCTGAAGTGCCGACTGATGCTGTTCTGGATCGTAGGGAATGATGCCAAACCGCTCCGGATAGAGTGGCAAACTTCGGCAAGCCACTGGGTATTGATGCACTCTACCAACCCATGCCCAACCCAATTGGCGATAGAACCCATGCTGAAACGGATACAACATAATCAGCGGAATCTGTCGGGTGCGGGCATGATCCAGCGCATGTTCCAACAATAGACGGGCAATGCGTTGCTTACGTCCCTCTGGGGCAACCGCAACCCCTGCAATGCCCATAGTGGGAAATTCCTGGGATTCTATAAATAACGCTAGATCAATTTGGGTATAAACCCCAATACCTAAGCGAGTCAGGTCTTCGATCGCCAAAAACTGTCGTCGTCCTGGTGGATTAAGCCCTTGCGGGAACCAATCGCGCTCAATCTCGGTATTGGATTGTAACGGCGCAAATGCCAATCGTTCCAGATTAACGATTTGCGGCAGGTCATCTGTTTGAGCAAGGCGAAGGGTAATGCCTGGAAGATCAAGCGCCATGATCAGGCAAGGGCAGCGGTGGGCTGTTCCCACCGATTCATTACTTTACCAATCGGTGCCAAATCGCACATCAGGCGATCGAAACGATCGGGTGTGAGTGATTGGGGACCATCCGAGAGGGCTTTGGCAGGATTGGGGTGGACTTCGATCATCAACGCATCAGTCCCAGCAGCGATCGCAGCCATTGCCATCGCTGGAACATATTCGGCTCTGCCCGTGCCGTGACTGGGGTCGATCATAATGGGTAGATGAGTGAGTGCTCGCAAGACTGGGATAGCAGAAAGATCCAGAGTATTGCGGGCATATTGGCGATCGAAGGTACGAATGCCGCGCTCACACAAAATCACATTGGCATTCCCAGCCGCCAAAATATATTCTGCTGCCATCAGCCATTCCTCGATCGTGGCAGACATACCGCGCTTCAGGAGTACAGGCTTATCCTGAGCACCAACCTTTTTGAGCAGTGAGAAGTTTTGCATATTGCGCGCTCCCACCTGAATCACATCCGCCACTTCTGCCAGGGCTTCCAGATCAGCAGCGTCCATCACTTCCGTGATAATACCCAAACCTGTTACCTCACGGGCTGTGGCAAGCAAACCAAGCGCACTCTCACCATGTCCCTGAAACGCATAGGGTGAAGTGCGTGGCTTAAAAGCTCCGCCTCTAAGAAACTTGGCACCTGCCGCCTTAACCCGGTGTGCCGTCTCAACAATCATCGCTTCATTTTCTACGGAGCAAGGACCTGCCACAACGACCACAGGATGGTGCTCACCAAAGTGCACTACGCCTTGAGGAATCGGCACAGCAACATTGCTTGCCTCTCCATGTCGATATTCTCGGCTCACGCGCTTAAACGGTTGTTCCACTCTGAGCACTTGCTCAATCCAAGGACTCAGATCTTGAAGCTGGAGGGGATCAAGGTCAACCGTATCGCCTACCAGCCCCAACACGACTTTATGTTTGCCGACGATTTTCTCGGGGGAAAGCCCCCAACTGATCAACTCCTCGCTCACGCGAACGACTTCAGCTTCTGGAGCACCGATTTTCATGACCACAATCATGTTAAGAACTCCTACTGAGTTGGGTGTGTCGCATCTGGGTGGAACCTCTGCGTTGTCAGGTTTACTCTTTACTCGATCGACTTTCACGCTGCGATCGCCAAGTCTCCGTCATCCGTCCCCAATTGGTGGTGAACTCTCCTATACCAAGCCAACTCCCCCCTTGCTCTTCGTCCCATGAAGACGAAAGCACCCCGTAGGTGAGTCCTGCCACTCCCAGACCAAAGAAACCAAGACTCACCAGCAAAACTGCAACGTTAGGCAACTTGAACCAGCCATGCCTGACAATCCAATAGCTGATCGCAAACGTGGACATCCCAAGCGCTGTTGGGATGCCACTAAAAATCGCCATCCGTTTTACCATCCGGCGACTGACTGCTTCAGGAATAGAGTTACCGGATGAGGCTGTAGAACCTTTCTGGGGTCCAGACTTGCCCCCTGGAGAAGGTTTAGCAGCTTGGTTCGATTTTGTAGCAGGCTGACTGGATGGTTTCTCAGGCTTCTTGGGCTTACCTGTGGCTTGATTTGCTTTGCCTGCGGCTTTCTCTGACGGCTCAGCCAGCTTTTGCTGACTGCTCTGGTCAGACTTTGCCGTTTTTTTGCGGCTCTGCGTTGGCTCAAAGGGGAGCCGTTCTCGCTCAGACGCATTGGGAGATTCGGATGCCATGACGCTTGCTCCCTAACCGCGAATGCCGAGGCGACCAATTAAAGCCCGATAACGTTCCTGGTTCTGCTTTTGGATATAGGCAAGCAACCGCTTGCGCTGACCAATCATCTTGAGCAACCCATGCCGAGAAGCATGATCTTTTTTGTTGGTTCTCAGGTGCAGACTGAGCTTATTAATACGTTCGGTTAGCATGGCAACCTGGACATCTGCGGAGCCAGTGTCCGTCTCATGAACCTGGTATTCAGAGATAATTTCGTGTTTGCGCTGTTGCAGCAGAACCATGAATCAATTTCTTCCTGAAATAATGCGACAGTCCCTTATCTTATCACAGGGATAATGGGGATCTAGAGACAAGTTTGGAAGTCGAATCGCGGTTAGAGTCGGTCGAATTCCATCGATTTTCTCTATCGTGTGATACTATCGATAAGCAACTCAATCCTGGCTCAAGTCGGCTACTTTTGCGATTGTTCAAATCCAAAAGACAGTGTTGAGCAGACTCATGCGGATGTGGCGGAATTGGTATACGCGCACGTTTGAGGGGCGTGTGGCTTTGCCTTGCGAGTTCGAGTCTCGCCATCCGCATTCTAATATTCAATACCAATCTCGGCGAACCTGCTGGCTTCCAGTGAAGTCCAGGTTTTCGTTTCAATGGCTGCTGATTGGTTGATGTTTTCTTAAATTGTTTTCTTAAACAGGTAAACAGAGTCTCCCTGACTAACGGCTGCAAAAGTAGGCGATCGCTGCACCTGTTGCAATAATTGGACGGCAAATTCTGGATTGCTTTGCCAACCAGGATGGCGCAGATTCAGCAAAACATAGTCATAGTCTTCTAATCTCGGTGGCGTGTCTATATTGGTGAATTGCACCTGTGCTCGATGGGCAAGATGGGGGGCAATATTGTGGGTAGTGAGTACGCTTCCCTGCGTTGGGATTTGGGCGATCGCGGCATTGGTTGCTTGCCAGGTATCCAGCGAATTGAGATAAATCGAGCCGAAGTATCCCACCTTTGCCAGTGCCAGAAATGCCACCAGTGACCATGCCAAAATTTTCCAGCGCTGGCGTAACCAACCGCGCCCTTGTCGCCAGGTTTCAATAATGGCAAGGAATAAAAACGGCAACATCGGCAACGAATATTGGAAGACCAAATTGCGCTGAGCCGGAAAATCACTCAACAAATTGAGCATCAGCGTGGGCAGTGCACCGATCAGAGAGCCGATCGCTTGCCACGAAAGTCCCCAAATAACGGGGATCAGCAATAAGAGCAGGTATTCTAAGGTGCTGAGTGAAAAGAGTTTGCCTAGCAGTAAATCGGGACGCAGCAGAAAATTGTGCAGGATCTCTGGGATGGAACGACCGAGAAAACTGTAACGGGCAGCATGGCGCTCGATCGTCGCTGTTGCTCCGCCAAAGTTGGGGATCACCCATTGGGTGGCAATGAAAAACCAACTGACTCCGGCAAGCAGCGCGATCGCTCCATACCCGCGTCGTTTCTCAAACACCAGTAACCCCAAACCCAATGCTGCAATGGTTAATGCCAGTACCGCTTTGCAGCCCAAAATGATCAAAAGACTGAGACAAAAAACGCCCAAACGCTGAGCCCGCGCTGCCCAAACCGCTGTGAGCAAGCAAGGCAACGCCAATACTTCTGGATGAAAATCGAATAAATTGACGTTGAAAATCAGGGGGTAGAGCAAATAGACGATCGCCAGGACGATCGCCTGCGCTTCTGCTAAACCCGCCTGTCGTACCAAACGATGTAAAGGTAACACCCCCAGACCCAATGCCAATGCCTGGATTGCCAGCAACCAGTGCACCGATGGGTGAACCCTATACAACAGCGCCAGAGGATAAAAAATCCAGGCAGCATGATCGCCTAGAATATGAAACCCCAGGAATGAAGAAATTGGCGCTTGTCCCTGGCTGATTAAGTAAATTGCCTGGTCGAAAATGCCCAGATCGTAAGCACCGGACTGGAACAGCGCATGACGCAAACTACTGAAGCCAAAGAAAACTAGACTGCTCACGATCGCCAGTTTTTCGATCGTGCCTAGAGATTTCCCCAGTTTTTGCCAATTTAACCAATCCATAGTCCTTGAGCAAAGCGCACGGCAAACAGAATCAGGAGAATTGCACAAAAGCTAATCACGACATAGCCCCAACGGGGATGGCGAGAAAGCAAGAGACCCAAGGCGATCGTCGGCGAGACAACTCCATAAACAATTCGGCTCAGCGACCAGGTACTGCCTGAGAGTAGAATCAACGCCAGACCACACAGCCCATAGATCCAAACGATCGGCGGCAACGCTGTCCGCAAATGCCAGAGCAGATAAAGGCTTCCAAAAACAGCGATGGCGTTAATCAGTGGATCACCCACCAACGCCCACAGCAACACGCCTAAAACGCAAAAGCCATACCCCATGGCAATGGTGCCGATTCTTTGCCGCGACTTCCAAAGTGCATAGGCAATGCCGAGCAAGAGACCGATCAAAATGGGATGCCAGGGATCTTTAACCACCCCATTGGTCCAATCCACCGGACCTACCGTAATTTGGGTGAGGATCTTCAGCCATCCTTGCCAGGGCAATCCAACTGCGCGATCCCATCCCTTTTGCGCCTTGAGAAATGCCACAGGGTCACCAAACCGCCAGCCACAGTAAAGACTAAACAGGAATACGCCGATTCCAGTGGAAAGGCTGGCAAGATAGGCGATCGCGGGTCGTTTTTGTCGCCAGGTAGTGATCAGCAAAGCAGGGATGAGCGCCAGTCCGGTTGGGCGAGTTGCTGTTGCGATCGCTCCCCACAGCGCGGTTTGCCCATAGCGCTGGTGCTCAAACGCCCGCAGTGTCGCTGTTGTAAACAGCAGAAATAACGCTTCAGTATAGACCACTGAACTAAACAACGAAGCTGGCAACCAGGCAAGCACTGCCGTTGCCCACCGCGCCGCCGATCGACCCTGCATTTCTGCCACCCAGCGGTACAAGATCACCAGCGCTGCTAAAAATGCGCCGTGGTTCAGCAGCGTACCAGCCGCTGCAAACGAAAATCCCAAGCGCATCAATCCTCGAATCAGCAACGGGAGCAGGGGAAAAAACGCCACCAGATGCCCTTTGCCATCATCGGCGTACTCATAGCCCAGGGTGGCAATTTGCTGGTAGAGCAAACTATCCCAGCGAGAAAAGACTTCCCAGCCAAAATCAGGTTGGACACCGCCTGCGGGCGCAGGCAAGGCAGGGGCAATCACGACTAGGGCGATCGCCACCACCAACCGACTCACGCCCCACATCACCAAAACAAATCCGATGCCCTCCCAATCAGCCCATCCTACATTGGGAGTGTTGGGTTCCAGCTCAGATTTTTCCCCCAGCCGTTGAGAGAATGTCCAATGAGCGGACAGAAGCCATTTTGGGAATTCCAGCATATTGCCTGGGGGATAGGCGATCGCAGGGATCGTACCATATCCGGTAAAAGGGTGAGGGAGCAAGAGTGGGACAAGCGAGTAAAGAATTTCAGTTGATCAAGCGCTTCTAAACAGATCCCTTCAACCTCTATAGTAGAGGTGGCGATAAATCTGAAGAAATTGTGAAAGCCATCACTGTTCTCGGCTCAACCGGATCGATCGGAACCCAAACCCTCGATATTCTTTCCCAGTATCCTGACCAGTTTCGCCTAGTAGGACTGGCTGCGGGACGCAACGTCGAGCTAGTTGCTCGACAAATCCGCCAGTTCCAGCCTGAAATTGTAGCAATCTGTGATGCGGCGAAATTGCCAGAATTGCAAACCGCGATCGCAGATCTGGATCGTCTACCAATTTTGTTAGGGGGCGAAGCAGGCGTGGTCGAAGTTGCTCGCTACGGAGATGCCGAAGCAGTAGTGACAGGCATCGTTGGCTGTGCTGGGCTGTTACCCACGATCGCCGCCATTGAAGCCGGAAAAGATATCGCCCTAGCAAACAAAGAAACGCTGATTGCTGGAGGTCCCGTCGTTTTACCTCTGGTGCAGAAGCATGGCGTCAAGTTGCTACCAGCCGACTCTGAACACTCTGCCATCTTCCAATGTCTTCAGGGCGTGCCCCAAGGCGGGCTACGCCGGATTTTGCTGACTGCCTCTGGCGGTGCCTTTCGCGATTTGCCCGTTGAAAAGCTGCCTCAGGTCAAAGTTGCCGATGCCCTCAAGCATCCCAACTGGACGATGGGACGCAAGATCACGATCGACTCTGCCACTTTAATGAACAAAGGGCTAGAAGTGATCGAAGCCCACTTTCTGTTTGGGTTAGATTATGACCACATCGATATCGTCATCCATCCCCAAAGCATCATTCACTCGCTGATTGAGCTAGAAGATACCTCCGTTCTGGCGCAACTGGGTTTACCTGACATGCGACTGCCCTTGCTCTACGCCCTTTCGTATCCCGATCGCATCCCCACTAACTGGGAACCGCTGGATCTGGTCAAATGTGGCAGCCTCACCTTCCGGGAACCCGATCATCAAAAATATCCCTGCATGAAGCTGGCATACGCCGCTGGACGGGCAGGCGGTTCACTCCCAGCAGTGCTCAACGCCGCCAATGAACAAGCCGTTGCTCTTTTCCTGGAAGAACGGATTGGGTTCCTTGATATTCCTCGTCTGATTGAGCAAGTCTGCGATCGACACCATGCCCACAATCACCCCGAACCCACCCTGGAAGACATCATCGCCGCAGACCAATGGGCACGTCAGGAAGTCTTGACTGCTAGCGCTTCCCTCAAACCCGGCGAACAGCTTTTAGGCAGTGGGGTATGAAGTTGACGAGGAGGTTCATAGAAACTACGAAAACGATCGCGGGAATCGAGTTCTATGCAGCGTGACAAACAGTTGGTTCTGGTAGCGGCTCACCCATGGCTTTACAGGCAAGCATAAGTGCTTCTAGGGCTTATCTCATACATGTTCCCATGCGTTCGCTACTGTTGCCCAGGAAAGTCAGGAAAGCCGATCAAAAAGCAGTTATCTTCATCAGAACACTGAATGATCGTTTGATATTTAAGCTTCGTCATTTTGTTCTTGCTCCTTGACGCTCTCAATTGCCGCTTGCACTTCCTTCTCTTGATAACGTTTTGCGTTTGCTCCGTCCTTGCCAGAAACCATGATCTTCCCAGCCTACAAAGAATGTATTCAGTTTGTATGGCTACCCTTACCCGGAAGTTCGCTGAATCCAGCTTGTCGCAGCATTTGTTTCAGCTCTCGAACTTTTTTGGGCATGACAAAGCTTGATATTTGCTGATAGTCATAGAAAGCTTACATTACCGCATATCCTTTATACAGGCGAATCTCAGGGGTTAGTTTAGAAAAGAATGTGAGATAAACTTCCTCTCGAACTGTTAGGTCAAGGATGCGCCTTGGAGATACTTTGGCAATGATGTCTTCACAGAAATGTATCGCCCCAATGTCATTTTCTAAATCTTTGCCTGGCGATGAGCTGATGAAGCTTTTCACTTTCACAGTAATTTTTGGATTGCCGCGGTCAGCAACCAGCAGTTTGTTGACACCCAGATCCCCCTAGAGATCCCGTTCACCCATTGCCAAAGTTATGCGATAGTCGATGACTTTTGCTCGGTCATTGATCTTGAGCTAATCATAAAGGGGAGAGCGTTCTTTATATCTCGAATGCTTCGTCAAGAGCAGCTTTAGTGCGTTATGAATAATGAGTGACTGAAGTTTGGCAATTCCAGCCTTAAACCTCAAACCTTTCCCCCTCCTCACTTGCATGGTTGAACAACTGAAACCTCGCTACTCGATCGCCTGGATCAACCAGATTGCCGAGATTCCCCAGTCTGAGTGGGATGCCCTAGCCGCACCGTTGAAAACTCCCTTTTTTGAATGGGAGTGGCTCAACAATATGGAAACTTCAGGTAGCACCACGGCTCAGTCGGGTTGGTTGCCCAACCACCTTACGCTTTGGCGCGATCGCAGTCTGATTGCCGCAGCACCCCTTTACATCAAAGGGCATAGCTATGGCGAGTTCGTTTTCGACCATCAGTGGGCAGACCTAGCAAATCGGTTAGGCGTGCAATACTACCCCAAACTATTGGGCATGTCACCCTTTACCCCTGCCGAAGGCTATCGCTTTCTGTTTGCACCGGGCGAAGACGAAGATGAACTGACCGAGTTGTTGATCAATGAGATTGACCATTTCTGCATCCAAAACCGCATTTCGGGTTGTAACTTACTTTACGTAGACCCCAGCTTTCGTTCAGTACTGGAACGTCACGGGTTCACAGGTTGGCTGCACCACAGCTTCATCTGGCAAAATAACGGCTACCAGAATTTTGACGACTATCTCACCGCTTTCAATGCGAATCAGCGACGCAACATTAAACGCGAACGCAAGGCAGTTGAGAAAGCAGGACTGCGGTTTCAGGTATTTACGGGCGATGACATTCCCAAGTCGCTGTTTCCATTGATGTATCGCTTTTACGCGGATACTTGCGACAAGTTTGGCTGGTGGGGGAGCAAATATTTAACCAAGCGCTTTTTTGAGCAACTTGCCCCTACCTACCGACACCGAGTGGTTTTCTTTGCGGCTTATCAAGAACCCGATGTAACCCACCCGATCGGCATGTCCTTTTGCCTGACCAAGGGCGAACAACTCTATGGTCGCTATTGGGGGTCCACTGAGGAGATCGATTGCCTGCATTTTGACGCTTGCTACTACACCCCGATCGAGTGGGCGATCGCGCGAGGAATTCAGACCTTTGACCCCGGTGCAGGGGGACGGCATAAGAAGCGGCGCGGCTTTCCAGCCACTCCTAACTATTCCCTGCATCGCTTTTATGACGATCGCCTGTCGCACATCCTGCGTGCCTACATTGGCGAGGTCAACAAAATGGAACAGCAAGAAATTGACGCCATCAATGCTGGGCTACCGTTTAAACAAATGAGTGAAGAGATTGCCATCGCAATTCCGCCCCGCGAAGGTGAGCGCTAAATCGTCTCAGTGATATTCAGCATTGAGCTTGGGGGTTGGGCTTGAAAGGCGTTATTGGTATTTTTGAAAGCTTTGCTCAGCAAAGCTTTCAAAAATACCAATAACCTGTCTAGAACATAACCGAGCTGAAGCAGACACCTGTTGAGAATTGCCTGAACCCGATTCAGTAGTTAATATTCACATCGTCCCATTTTAAATGGGCATGATTGCGGCTAGTACCGCGATCATGCCCTGTTGAGGTTTGGTTTACCAATCAGATTTTGCCGAAGCAGACTGCCATAGAATTCGATCGAGTGCCTCAGTCTGGGCGCTAGGCTGCAAGCTAATAGGCTTGCTTGAGCAAATATTTGATCACATTCTCCTTCACCATTAGTTGACGTAGGAGTTCAAGCAGATACTCCTGAGACTGCTCTGTGCTGAGATTCTTGACCTGCTCTTCGTAAACTTTGAGGTTAAACTTTTGCTCCAAGCTCAAATCGACTGGCAAATCCATCACAACTCCTCCCACTCATGGAAAGTCCATTGATTGTTACGAGACCCCTCTATATTAACAAAGGTAAAACCTACTTGACAAGATGCACCTTTTAGAAGGAGTCGAATGAACGAGGGAATGGGTGTGAAGAAAGACGCTGCATTGGACTTTTAGGCTGTTTCAAGGTTCGCCCCTAGGCGCCCCATGCAGTTTTATAATATTGACTGGGATTTAAAGCACTAAGTGTTCACTCTGAACGAGAAGGCTTGCTAAGAGGAAGACTTTCGATCCAAAAGTGAGCCAATTTTCTGTTTCAAAACTCTGTTATCTTTTTCCTTGTCCCACTCATTATTAGTTACCTCCAGTTCTGATCCGTTTACCCGAGGATTAGATTACTTATATGGCGTTCGCAGTTTAGCGTTAGAGCCAGACATGGTTGATTTAATGCACGATTTGGAGAACCGTTCTCGCGTCTGCATTTGGATTGGTGATCATGTTGAGGCAATCAATGCGCGGCTAGCAGAATTGCTTCAGGCTTGTCATCAATGTTTTCATGCCTACGACCAACGATCGATTCAGGTCATCGCGGTTCCTCTGGCGCAAGCTTTTGAAATTGATGGGTTTTGTAATCTGAAAACTGATCCCATTACCCTTTTGCTAGATGTAGGGCGAGTCGTTCCCGAAGATTGGTTGGCATTACTGATGCATGAATACGCCCATGCTCATGTGGGATCACCGGGGCACCATCAAGCCTTTGCCGAGGCATTGTCGCATCTCTGTTTGGGGCTGGAGATAGCACCTCCCATCTGGGAAAATGATGATATGGAAGCCTATCTCCGGTTTTACCCCCATTACCGTCCTACCCTCGATCACTTGGCATTTTGGCGTGGTGAAGGAACAGGTAATGTTATCTAGGCAGGGTTTTGCACTGCAGCTGCGGCTCGATCCTGAATCTCGTCCGCAGCTCGTCCAGCTGCCCGCTGGAATCCTTTAGAAAGATCGCGCGCTCCAGCCTTGGCATCTTGGTCTGCACCGATCGCGGTCCGCTTGGCCTCTTCAAACACCTGAGGCGCATCATTCTTCGCATTCTCAGCATTGGCTTTTAAGTTGCGAATCCCTCGCTGAGTGCCTTGAGCAAAATCTTCTTTCAACTGTTCAGTTTTGTCACCTACATTTCTAGAAAACTCGCGGGCTTTTTCACCCAATGGGTTGTTTTTTTGAACATTTTCGACCACATCACCTGGGTTGGTGGCACGGTTTTTCAAATTCTTTTGCACCTGCTTAATTAGCTTTTGAGCGTCTGCTTGGGTGGCGTCTTTATCGTATCTTGCATCATCGTTGTAGTTATTCATGCCCTTTTGGGGGCGTTGGGTCGTTTTGTACAAATCGGTTTGAGGACCTGTATCCTTGTCGTAAGGGTTGGTAGGATTCGCCGATTGTAGCGGAGCCTTGCCAGCAGGAGGCATTTGGGCATCAGCTTTGGAACTACAAGCAGTGCTCATCAGCACAAAGACACCTGCTAAAGTAACCAGAAAAGCTTGTTTCAATCGCAATTGCTTTGCCCAAACCAAAAGCGAGGCGATCGCACTAGAAATTGCGCCAAACAGTGAGTTGATCATCATAATTCTCCACGTTGCCTGATGAGTAAGATCGCTCGGTTTAACCCGTGAAACGGCAAGCCTATCGCTCGTCTCTACGGGCAATTGAGCAGCATCCAAGTGTCAGAAACCCTGAATGCGTTCCTAACAGTAACTGGCAGGTGAAAAGCGGCTCATCTGGCTAAAGTTGGATCGTTGAGAATTCCTAATTTTCGCGATCAATCTCCTCTTCTACATCGTCTTTGGCGTATTGGCGGCTCGTAGCGCCTCTTGAATTAGCGGGTCATTTGCCTCCGATTGAAAGCCCAGCGCCACTAAAGCTTTACGAATTTGAGTTTTGGAGGGGCGGCTTTTAGGCGCAGTGAATCCAATTTCTCTCGCCGTTGAGAATAATTCTCGCATCAGCATATCAAGAGAGTAGTCTTCCGCGTCTTCAGGCTGAGTTTCGATTCTACCTTCGTAGGCAAGGGTATAAAGCTCTAGGTGATGTTTCCCCATCACTCTTGCCAGCTTTCTCAAAGTCTCTGGTGTTGGGCAAGTGCCTTTAAAGCAGGCTCCTCGTAGACGCGGTTGGGGAATGCCCGAGAGTTCTGCCAGTCGGTTCATGCTAATCCCCACATCTTCCAAATATTGCAGGATTAGCTGCCCCAAAGGAGAGCAGTCTTCAAGTTTGATTTGCAACCTGGCTGGCATTGTTGAATCTCAATAAGGGAGGGGCTATAACATTCCTAAGAATAAAACGGGTTTAAAGCAGGAAATATTTTGTATCTCTACTATACCAAAAACTTCGCTATGTGATATTGGTAACCGCAGGCTAACTCAGTAAGCCGATCGCTCCCTGAAACACCCCGATTCCCTGCTCTTTATCTCTTACCACACTCTCGTGTCGATATTTTGACGAGAAACAGCGCATCTTGTCCAGGAATCTGCATCCCACTGCGGGTATTGTTGCCCCAGCGCGTGATGTATTTTTGTCCATCCTGGTTTTGTTGAATCGTGACGGTAAAGCCGTGGTGCAGTTCCCGGTAGCAGCCTGTTGCCAAGCCTGGGGTGTGGGCAATGGACACATCAAAAGGTTCTGCGGCTTTGTTAAAGATGGCAAGTCCCCGATCTCCCCGCTCAATGAACAAGAGATTGGCAGAATCGGCGCCGGGAGAAATTTCTTGACCTGAACGAAAAAATTGAGGCTGATTCGCCATGCGGCGGTGAAATGCCACACCTGACTGGGTGAGGGGGTCTTTTGCATCTTCAAAATAGATGAAAGGCAGCCCTGTCTGTTGCGCCAGCACAAAAGCATTTGCCAGTTGCTGATCCGGTGCTGAGGCAAACTGTAGCCCCAGTTGACCCGCTTTCAAATCATGATTATTGGCAAAGACGATCGCCTGAATGCCAGGGAGCGCCTGTTGATGAGCCACTGGATTGATGAGCGATCGCAAATCCCCCCCAACGCTGAAAGCAGTAATCATCGTGCGTAACAAATGAAAATCGGTGATGGGAAAAATTCCGGTATATTCGTTGCTTTCTGCCAGCGTCTCTCCAATCACTTCGCCATAGACCAATTTTGGGGTAGGAACAACCGGCAGGATGGCTTTGAAGTAGTCTGGTTCAATATGTTTAGCGGCATCAAACCGAAACCCATCAACGCCCAGAGCTAATAACTTCTTGAGATAATTTTTAGCTTCTTGCCGAACATAGACGGAACTCGTATCCAGGTCGGGCAGGTCACAGTTGAGCCAACCCCGTGTCACCGATCGCCGATCGTGATAGTCAATACAGCTTTGGGGATGAAAGTCTTGGGCTGAAAAGCGAGGATAGTGGAGGGTTTTGGACAAATCTGCATAATTCGCCATGTGATTTAAGACGACATCGACCACAATTTTGAGGTGCTGCCGATGAGCCGCACGGGTCAGTGACCGCAAGGAGCGCTCATCGCCCAGGGGACTTTGCAGAATAGTGTGGTCGATCGGCTGGTAGCGTGCCCACCAGTTTTCGGCAGGGTGGCTTTTTTGCGGGGGCGAAACCTGAATGTAGGTATAGCCTTGTTGCTTTAACTCAGGCAATTGGGCTTTCACCCGATCAAATGGCAAGTTAAATGCCTGGTAAATCACATCGGCTGGGTTCACCGCTGAAGGTACGAATGCGCGTGAACCCTGACCCGCGAACCGAGCAGAAATGGAGCAGGCAGTCAACCAAAAAAAAGCAATCACCACACCCAGACCCAGGAGCGATCGCACTCTTTTACCAAAGCGTCTCATGACAAATTGCACGCAGGACGAGATAAATCCGAAATGGAAGTGAGCATTAGGAATTGTAGATGCGTGCTCAATATCACTCTGGGATCGATCGCCCGAGATCCCGATGGATCGACCCATCCGAATCTAGGCGCGTATCTTTCAGGCAATGGAGCGGAGCTGCCGGTGCGATTAATCCACCCAGCCCAAATCGTTGTCTGATAACAAAGTCCCTGACTGAGTGGGACGCGGTTCGTAGTGATCCGTCATCCGACGGACGGCTAGCTGGTTTGCCTGATTAACCGATGAATGGACAGGGGTCGGCAGAAGCGCTTTGGACACAGATGGATCAGCTTTGGGCGTAGTTTGGGCGGCTTGGTTGGCTGCCGAAAGCTTCAGTGCCAATTGCTTTGCCTCTTCCAGTTCCACCTTCACCTGCTCAAATTTCTCTAGTTCTTTCTGCAAAGACTGGTTGTTGGATTTCTCTGTCTGAAGCTCCGTTTGCAAACGAGCGACCTGCTCTTGTGAAGCGTCTAGAGCTGTCTGCAATTCTGTCACTTGCTGTTTTAGTTGGGTCACGGCTTCACTCTCATTGCTGGGGTCTGTCACGATCGTTTCCTCCGACTTCGCGGCTTCAGAGCGGGTCGCACTCGATCCGCTGGTGGGACGACGCGACGCTGTTTTAGCGGCTGGTTTATCTGCTTTCACTTCTGTCTCCTGCGCTTCTGGTTCAGCAGCGTCGGGTAAATTGCCAGCCTCTTCGCGCAGCATGTCCGACAATCGTTTCCTCGCCATCGTTTTTCCTCAATCTCACGATCAACTTGTTTTTGGATTATCTAGTGAGCGAACCGCCAAGCTCACGACTCTGCCTCATGCGCGAACCACCAGCCAATCTCGCTCCAACTCATCTAATACCCGACGATAGTCTGCTTCAGCTTCGCGAGCATTTTTGCCATGGCACTGAGTGATTGGGACGCCCTCCAAAGCGGCTCGTTCATGCGCTTTGTAAGCCCGGATGAAGGCATGACAGGCAGGTACACCCATTGCCATCAGCGTGCTTTGAGCGTCCAGAGCTTCTGCCAAACTGCGCGGGTCTACCCGGGTAAGCAATACCCGATGTGCGACCTGCGTTGGAACCACGACTTCTTTGACCGTCTCAATCAACACGGTTAAATCCATGGGGGCGGGTGGGGTTGGCAAAACGAGGTAATTTGCCGCTCCAATCACTGCCTTCAGGGCTTCGGAACGCAGGGCAGGTGGCGTATCCACCACTACTAGATCATACCCCTCAACGCTCTGTAAGCCACGTAACAATTCTGCTTGGGTTTCTTGTGCCAGATCGAACCCCATCCGGTTTTGGCTGCGATCGACCCACCAGGTCGAGGAAGCTTGCGGATCGGCATCAACCAGTAGCACGCGCTGTTTTTCGGCAAGGGTGGCTGCCAGATTGATGGCGGTGGTAGTTTTTCCGACTCCCCCTTTACCGTTGACGATCGCAACCACTCTTGGCACCGAATAGCCTCGCTATAAAATAATACAGACGCATTCGTCGATGGTTAGACCATTTTGGAGTTTGGATTTGGGATTTTGGCAACCTCACCCCATGGGAATTCCAGCCATTCATCTGCCAGGTTGTCCATTGAAATCGCTATCACATCTCTGCAAAGCCTACGTCCTGAATCTAAACCGTTATCGTACAGCAGATACGGCAAGAATGCAGGCGCTAGAAGGTAGATCCTAAAATTTCCCAACTCCCGATTCCTGCTCTTGACTCCTGACTCCTACTCCTCATTCCTCCCTCAACTCATACAAATTCCACACAATGCCACGCCGATCGACCCCAGAGAATTTCACATTCTGAATGCGATCGCGGACGACTGCCAGCGCTGTGGTGGTGATCAGGTGAATCGAGGGCAATTCTTCCTGCACAATTTGTTGATATTGGGCATAGAGGGCTTTGCGCTTGGCAGGATCGAACTCGCGGGCTGCTGCGATGAAAAGGCGATCGATTTCCTGCTCCCACTCGGAAACCTGCCAGCCTTGAATGGGGGGTTCACCCGGTTGGGGACCCTGATTAAACGAGTGCAATCCACCTTTGCTAGTCCAAATGTTTGCCCCATCATTCGGTTCCACGCCGCCAGTAAAGCCGAGTAAATAACACTCCCAATCGCGAGTACTGGAGAGTTTTTCGGTCAGGGTGTTGAAGCTAATCGGGTTGAAATCGACCTGTATCCCTAACTTTTGCAAGTCTTGTTTGATCTGGGCTGCCATGGCAACACGGGTTTTATTTTCCGAGTTGGTGATCAAGGTAAACTGGACACGGTTGTCTAAGGCATCAAGAAGTTGTCCCTGGCGGTTGTATTGAAAGCCCGCTGATCGCAGCAAGTTTTTGGCTTTTTCCAGGTTGTGGTCATAAACTTTTAGTCCTTCGGCAGGCGACAGGTAAAAGGAGCTTTGTACGGATACAGGCGAGTCTTGCAATGCACCAATGCCTTGGAAAACGTTGTTGAGTAGTTTAGGGCGATCGATGGCATAAGCAACGGCCTGCCGAAAAGCTTTGTTGTTGAACCAGCGCGATTTTATCGGATCGACCAAAGGTTTTCCCTGGGAATTGCGTGCTCGATTCAGGTTAAAGGAGATAAAGTTGGTGCCCGATCGAGGTCCACCTTCGTAGATGGTGTACTTGCCCAACTTTTCGCCTCGTTTGAGTAGGGAAAAGTCGTTTGGCGAGAGGCGATCGAGTCCATCCATGTCGCCTGAGCGAAATTTGAGCAGTTGGGTATCGGTGCTTTCGACAATTTGCCAGACAATGCGATCGAAATAGGGCAGCGATTTACCTTGACTATCTTTACGCCAGTAGTGGGGGTTACGACGAAAAATGACCCGCTGGCTGGGGACATATTGGGCGATCGTGTAAGGTCCCGCGACTACAATTTTTTGCGGATCGGTATCGGTGCCCCAGGTGGAAAGAAACTTGAGGTTGCCCTTCTCATCTTTGGTTTGTACCGATTCTTGCAAACTGTGGGCGGGCAAAATTGCGGCATCTGACAGGGAACTGAGAAAGGGCGAGAAGGGTTCGGGTAAAGTGAACTCGATGCGGCGATCGTCCAGTGCTTTGACGGTGGGCAATGCTCTGCTCACTCCAATCTTGAGACCATCCTGGATATCGGTAGGGATAGCAGCGTTGAGATAAATATCCTGAAAGGTGAACACCACATCTGCGGCAGTCAACGGTTGCCCATCTGACCATTTCAAACCCGGACGCAGAGTGAAGATAACGTGCTTTTTGTTTTCAGAAAATTGCCAGGACTCTGCCAATTCCGGCTCCAGTTCGGCAGTGACCCCATTTTGATTCACTAACCCTTCGTGGGTGAAGATGAAAACGTTGGGAAATTCTTGATTGAAGGCGAAGTTGAAGGTTTTGGGGTTGCCCAGGGTGCTAATGACGAATTGCGATCCTTGCGCTGCTTCGGTTCTGAACTGGTGGAAGTTGCAGGCAGACAGGGCGATCGTGAGGATCAAACCCAAAAATACAAGCCACCTACGACGAAGCACAACAGGAAAAGGAAGCATTCAATCAATTTTCTTGATAACAATTGAACTTGATAGACTTGACTAGCGATTCTTGTCGCTATTTTATCCAGCATTTATCTCAACCATTTATCTCAACATCTTCGTAGAGATCAAGCAGTTTAATCTGCGCTTCAAAAGTGCTTAAAGATAATACGAAATTGGGATCATCATATTCAGACAACAACCACTGATTTGCAGCAGTTTTGACATAATGTTCGATATGAATTCGGTACTGATCAATGAGTAAATATTCGTGAAAGCTATCAATGGTGCGATAGGCGGAAAATTTTTCACCGTGGTCATAATCTTGGGTTGATTTAGAGAGCACTTCTGCAATAAAGCAGGGGTTTAACACAGTATCGATGCGCCCTGTTTGAAGTTGTAAGGGCTTTTCGATCACCATAATATCGGGATAGGTATAGAGATTGCGCTCAGGTATCCAAAGCCGTTGATCGGTGATGAATATTCGGTAGGGTTTGCTTTTCAAAAGTAATTTTAGAATCACTAAAAGGTTACTTGTGATGTCATTGTGATCGGGTGTTCCTCCAGGCATCAACCGAATTTCTCCGTTCAAATATTCATGACGATCTTCTGAATTAATTTCAAATTCTAAATATTCTTCATGAGTATAGGTACGTTGTTCCAGTGCCTGTGTCATGGTGTCATTTCAATGTTTTATAAGTTATTTGTAGGATGAGCTAGCGTTAGGATAACCCATGGGGGCATCGTTTTTGGTATCTCAACTGAATCTCTGAACATCTAAATTTTATTGATCATACTCGATCGCCATCCTCAACCGGTTTTGAACCTGGTACACCCTCTAAACGTCCGCCCAAGTAAGTAGGTAGGTTGATTTAAATGTAGGATGGGTTAGCGTTAGCGTAACCCATGCGGGCGTTGGGTTTCGTACCTCAACCCAACCTACGCAAGTGTGGTATTTTATTGCACCCAGCTACTTAATACAGCGCAATATTTGGTATCAAGCACGATTAGAGGGTGATTCATGTCCACTCATCTCTCATTTGCTGCTGAAAATCAAGGGGATCACCCGTTAGCTGAATGACTCCAGCATATTCAGCCAATGCTGGTGCGATGTCTTGCTGTTGGTGGGTTTCCAGAATTTTTTCGATCGCCTGCCAATCTTGATAGTCAATCAAAACAGCAACAGGATGCATGGATTCATCAGTCACAATTTGCTTTTTAATGAGCTTCACCTTTTATTCCTGCATTTAGTTTTACTAACTGAGCTAAGTATTCAGTAAAGGCTCAATCATTTCGTATGGATGATTCCCTTTCAGTTTTCACTCTCCATCGATTTCCTCACCCGCTCCACCTGCTTCGGTGCACCCATCTCACTAAACAACCGAATCGCCTCTTGAAAATTTTCGTTACTTTTCTCAATTTTATTGATCGCTTGATAAGTCAACCCACGCTGATAAAATGCTTCAGCTAAATTATATTTAGCTCCTATTTTTTCTAAAATCTCTATAGCTTTTGAATGATGTAATAAAGCTACTTCAAAATCTTCTCTCATTCGATAAAGCTCTGACATTCCACTTAGTGCTTCAGCTTTAATCTGAGCGTAATGACTTTTAGTAGCGAAGGAAATGGCTGTTTGGAACATTCTAAATGACTCTTCAATATTTTCTAAATTCTTAAAAGTTAACCCCAAAAAAATAAATCCATATCCCTTTCTCCAGGGAGATAAATCAGTTCTTGTCACAAGAGAATCAAACGTATTTTTAGCAAAATAGAGAGCTTTATCTTTTGACTTTTCTTCAGCAAAACATGAATTTAGAAAAGCAAGACAGAAATAATAAGTTACAACATAGCTCTGTGAGCCTTCTTGTTCCGCCATGACAAGAGTTTCTTCAAAAATTTTTGTCGCTTCTTCCAATTCTAACAAGGCTATTTTAACAAGACCAAGATTCTGCAAAGCGACCATTTGAAGCCATTTGTTATTATTTTTGAATGCTATTTCCTGGATTTTTCCACAACATATTATGGCTTCTTTGGCATTACCCGTTAATCGGTAAACACCACTTAATAAATAATATAATTTTCCTAAAAGAATTCCATCATCTAAATTATTAATTACTCGATTTATAGCAGAAATAGTTGTTTGTAATAAGCTCAACCTGTAGAGTGAACGTCCTAAGTGCTCTCCCCTTTCCCACTCATTATCTCGCCGACCAACAATTACTTTACCTGCACTCTTAAAATCATCGATCACAATGTAATGATGAAAAGCTTCAAAAGCTCTTAAAGCATCTTCTAGTGTTGCAACAGTGTGGATACTATTTGTCCAAAAATCTGCCGTTTGATAATTTGCTGTCTCCCAATGCGAATCAGCTTTTAATTGTGTTATGGCTTCCTCTCTTATCACCGGATGCAACCAGAATTCTCCATCTGAAAAATCGACCAACGATCGATCCTGTAACGACTTAATCACACGGCGATGGCGATTTTCGGGCACATCCCAGAGCAAGCAAAACAATCCTTCAATCGGCACCGTTGGCACATCCTGATAGCGATAACAGCCCATGCGGCAAAGCAAATTGTAAGCATCAGGGTCAAGCTGCCGTAGCCGATCGAACTGCTGTGTCACCAGATCTTCCAAATCGCGTTCAATCAGCAAATCATCCTGATTTGCCTGCCAATACGCCTCCACATTGCCCGAAAAATCTTCCAAAATCGCGCCACTGATGATGTCCATCGCTTTGGCATTGCCGCCATAGGCATGGTGTAACGCCCTCAGCGCCGCCATTGGGGTTGCCAGGTTGCGATTCTGGAAAAACTGCTCCCAGGCAGTGATGTCCAAGCTTCTCAAGGCATAGTGTTGCACCGTCACGCTGGACTCGCGCAAGTGTTCGCGACTGGTAATCAGCGTCACCGATCGCACCATCGGATCTGCCAGGACTCGCAATAGCTCCACATAGCGGCGATGCGGCTCAATGAAACGCCCTGCGGAGTCCAAGGCAGGCTCCAGGTTGTCGATCAGAATACCGATCGCCTCGGCTTGCAATTTGCGCTTCAGCCGATCGAGGGACACCAAAAACTCCCGCCCCGGTTCCTCTCCCAGTTGGCGCAGCTTTTCTTCCAGCAAGCCCTCGATCGAGGCAATATCCTTGGTTTCCTTGGCAATGGGAAACTCCAGAAACGTCGCAAACCGCTGATGCAGATACTTGCGCGCCAATGTGGTTTTGCCCACTCCACCCCGCGCCTGGATGACGATCGCCTTTGCTCCTTGCTCCACCAATCCATCCAGATCGGCGATCGCCCCTGCTCTGCCCACAAAGTTAGGATCGGGCGGTATCGGCGCAATTACCCTCATCCCTGATGCCTTTGAGGTCTCGCCGTCCCGCCCCGACTCCGCGATCGACTGCCACTCCAGTCCCAAAAACTCACAAATCTCAATGAAATTCAGCCGATCGATGGCTCTGCCATTGAGAAACTTGCGAATCGTATCGGTTGACTTGCCCAACTCTGTCGCCAACGCCTGCTGGCTGGGCAAGCCACTCCGCTGGTAAGCGAGTTTGACTCGCTCAACCTGAGTAGAGGCAACCTTGAGCGATCGGGACATGACGAGAGCCAGGAAATTGACTGAACAGAAAATTTGTTCATATCATAACGGGCTTCTCAGCAGAAAGTCATGGGCAAGTCAGCCACAAGTCAGGCAGTCCACCGCTCCGAACAGCATCGACTGCCGCATTTGATGGAACCATGGAGTTCGGAGATCCCCTTGATGCTAGACCTTAACTTTTTGCCCGTTGACCACGAAGCGATCGTCACCGCTACGATCCAGCCCCACCGCGATGGACAGGTGCGCTGCCAGGGTTCCTGGTGGCTTGCCCGCTGCGAACAACCGATCGTTCTGCCCCCCAATCGCCTCGTGCGGGTAGTCCGCATGGAAGGCATCAAACTGTGGGTCGAGCCGATCATCTTTTCTGACCCTCATCCCTCCTCGGATTTTTTTACGTCTCCCCCAGTTACCCACTGTGGTGAGGCACCAGAGAAAGCAACTCAGATGGCGGGCGATGTCGATCGGGAGCAGTTTTCCCTTGGCTCACATCCTGGCGTTAAGGCATGGCTTTGACATTGAGTTCGTCCAGATTCCAAAGCGCTCCTCGTAGGTCTAATCCCGAAAAGCGAACGCCTGTCACCCGATCGTGTACTGCCACCAGCGCATCCGGTTGCACCAGGTAAATCACAGGCACCTGCTCTTGCACCAGCGCTTGAAATGCGTGATAGATGGCTTGGCGTTTCGTTTCATCCAGTTCCTTTGCTCCCTGGAGCATCAGACGATCGATTTTCCGTTCCCAATTCGTCGCTTGCCAGTGGCGCAGCGGTGCTTCTCCCGGTTGCGCCGCCAGATTAAAGACATGCAGAAACCCTTGAATTCGCCAAACTGTACTGTCATCGTTAGGTTCGGGGCTTCCCGTTAACCCCATCAGTTGACACTCCCAGTCGCGACGATTGAGCACGCGATCGACCAACTCATTAAACGCCAAGGCTTCCACCTTGACCTGGATGCCAATCTTCTGCAAATCCTGGGCAATGTGAGTTGCCATCTGTACTCTTGCATCGCTGCTGGCATTGGTCAGCAAAGTAAATTGCACTCGGTTGCCCGCTGCATCCAGTAATTGCCCTTGGGGACTGTAGCCAAATCCTGCCTGCTGGAGCAAAGTTTTGGCACGATCGGGGGCATAGTCGTAGGTTGGCAATCCCTGTTCTGGCGATCGGTAGTAGGGACTGTAAACCGACACGGGCGAGTTTTGCGGCTGCGCCATGCCCTGAAACACCTCGCGCACGAGAGCAGGACGATCGATCGCATGGGCAACGGCTTGCCGAAACGCCAAGGTATTGAACCAACCCGACTTGATCGGATCGACCAAAGGCGCATTGTCTGTGCCCAATGCCCGGTTCAGATTGAAGGTGAGGAAAGTGCTACCCGATTGCACCCCCCCATTCTGAATCGTAAATTTATCGGTCGGCTGCAAAGGCTTAAGCAACGCGGCATGATCAGGAGTGAACGACAGCATATCCAACTGACCTGCCCGGAACTGCGCCACCTGCTCTTCGACGTTAGGCAACAATCGCCAGAGGATGCGATCGAGATAGGGCAGTGGCTTTCCGGCTGCATCCTTGCGCCAATAGTAAGGGTTGCGCCGAAATACGACCTGTCGATTCAAATCATAGCGATCGATTTGATAAGGTCCATTCACAATCACCTGGTTGGGAGGGGTATGGGTGTCCCAGGTCGAGAGAAATTTGGGCGTACCCGATCGATCAACTGTTACCACGGACTTTCGCAAGGCATGGGCAGGTAAAATCGCCACATTGGTACTGCGGAGAAAGGGGGCAAAGGACTCCGGCAAGGTAAACTCTACCCGCAGGTTATCGAGCTGGCGCACGGTCGGCAAGGCACCACGATCGCCGATCCGAAACCCATCTCTAACATCCGTCGGGATTTTGGGATTGAAATAAATATCTCGATAGGTAAACACCACATCTTCTGCCGTCAACGGCTGCCCATCCGACCACTTCAGCCCTCGCCTTAATGTAAAGACCACGCGCCTACCCGTGGATGCAATCTGCCAGGATTCTGCCAGATCCGGCTCGATCGCGGCGGTCATGCCGTTTTGTTTCACCAATCCGCTGTAGGTAAACAGTGAGATGTCTGGGTATTGATGACTCAGCGCTACATTAAAGGTCTGGATCTCGACCAAGGAGCTGGAAACCACGAACTGAGAAGCAGGGGTGGACTGGACTGGCAGCCCCTGAAGCGTTGACAAAACGAGGACGATCGCGATCGCCCAACCGAACCGAATCCACGCCCAACGATGTGGGCAGAAATTGACGAAATGAATGAACGATTGGGAACGACGCAGCATTTTGACTAACAAACAGGCTTTGCCCCATGATTGTGGCTCAAACGCTGAGTTGTAGCAAAACAACTGCATAGGCACAGATGCCCTCTTCTCGCCCCGTGGCATCCAATTTTTCGTTGGTAGTTGCTTTAATACCCACCTGGTCAGGTTGCAGATTCAGCACCGTTGCCAGCCGATCGCGCATTGCCTTGATGTGAGGCTTTAGCTTGGGGCGTTCTGCCACCACCACCGAATCGATGTTACCAATCTGCCAACCCTGCGCCTGGACTAACTCATGCACCTGCGCCAACAGCACCAAACTATCTGCCCCTGCCCATTTGGGATCAGTCGGAGGAAAATAATGCCCAATATCTCCCAGGCTGAGTGCGCCTAGCATTGCATCCATAATCGCGTGAGTTAGGACATCGGCATCACTATGTCCCAATAAACCCAGTTTATGGGCAATCTTGACCCCACCCAAAATCAGGGGGCGATCGGGCACCAGCCGATGAATGTCATACCCATTGCCAATCCGAATTGCAGTCATTCCCTCTTTGCCTATTTGCTTTCGCTTTTAGATTATAGGGTGGAGGTAGGAGTCAGGAGGCGGGAGTCGAGGGGTTAAAGCTGCACCATGTCAGAATATTCCGTCAGCAACTCGTCATAGGTCAGGCTGTCGGTCGCTTCTTGAGGACTCCACAGCAACGCGAATACCATTAAATAGTCTGCTGGCAATGCCGCAATTTTTTCCAGTGCCGCCTGAAGGTCTTCGGTGGTTCGGATCGAGTCGAACAGTGGTTGGTCATGGGCAGTGCCCACCAACAGCGTCACTACAATATAGGATGCGGGCGCTTCATCAGGGTCGAGTTGCACCTGCTGACGGCTAATTTTTCCTCCCACGCGCACCAGCGATTCAACGCTGAACTTGCTGCGTTCTTCGATCGCCAATTGATTGAACAATTCCTCTGCCGACTCGCGATCCTTAACCACCTGAGAACTTGCCAAGACATGTGTCCAGTTTTCAGGGGTTCGCAGCAGCGCCAGCGCACTTTCCTGAAGCTGTTGCAGTAACCCTTCTGGCGTGTTGGGATCGTAGTTTTCAATCAAGTTTGAAAGCTCAGATTGAATTTGACGGGCTTGTGCCAGCAGTGCAACTTGCACTTTACTGACTGTCACCGTGTCGTTTTCCAGTACGTTTTCGGGAGCGGCAGCTCCCCGTAGTTTGCGGAAGGCAATAAAGAGGACGATCGCTGTGGGAATCCCCAGCAATAATGACCAAAGCAACCAATTGGGTTGGGCAGCTGATTGATTGGCAACACCGCTATTGGCCCGATTGGGCACTGTACCTGTACCCGGCACTGGGATCACGACCGTTCCACCCCCAGGCCGATTGTAGTAAGGATCGTTGTAAGGACGATTGTAGTAAGGATCGTTGTAAGGACGGTTGTTATTGAACTGAGAAGAGTTTGTCCGCTTTTTTTGAGGTGGTTGTTGAGTCGGTGAATCGGACTGGGAGCGATTGGGAGAACTAGGCTGACCGGGAGACCTGGGCTTGGTTCTAAAGGAACCACCCTGACTGCGTCCCCCACTGCTTTTTGCGAGAACGACCTTGCCCAGATTGAAGCTAGAGGCAAGAGAACTGGCGCGAGGGGTCACTTCTACCAAGCTGAAGAGCAAAAGTGGTACGGCAGCGGTTAAAAAAAGTTTGAGTGGTCGTGTGTGCATTATCTTGTCATATCCGGGTAGTGGCTCAATTTCAAACAGCCCCAAGACCCATTATTTCAATTCCGGTGTTTCAAAAGGGCAGTGGGTAGAGTTGAAACACCCTGCGATTCATCATTCAGAATTTACCCTCTATCTCTAGTGTGCCAGAATGCTTTCCAAATGAAACAGAGACCCGATCATTCTGGTTGCTGAGGTGCTGTATCCGAGTAGTGAGTTATCCTCAAGAGGGAGCTAGTCTGGTACAGGTTTTGGGCTATTTTTGCTGTGCAGCCAGGCTTGATACAAATCGGGACGACGATCGCGCGTCCGTTGGATTTGCTGTTCTTGTCGCCAATCGGCGATCGCAGCATGGTTACCCGATAACAACACCTCTGGCACCGACCATTCCCGAAAAATAGGAGGACGAGTGTACTGGGGGTAGTCCAACAACCCTTCCTCAAAGCTTTCTGCCTTTAAGGATGCCTCTTTGCCAACTGTTCCCGGCAACAACCGGACCACTCCATTCAGCAACGCCAAAGCGGGAATTTCGCCACAAGTGAGCACAAAATCACCCAGTGAAATTTCTCGCGTCACTAAATTGAGTACTCGATCGTCCACACCTTCGTAATGTCCACAAATAATCACAAGTTGGTCATGAGCGATCGCCAAGTCCTTCAGCAGTGCCTGATTCAACGGCTCCCCCTGAGGCGTGGTCAGAACCACCGATCGACGAGATAACACAGGCAATGATTCTACCGCAGCAAAAATCGGCTCTGGCTTCATCAGCATCCCCACGCCACCGCCATACGGCTCGTCATCAACCCGGTGATGCTTGTCCGTAGTAAAGTCGCGCGGATTGGTCAAGTGGACTGCGGCAATCCCTTTATCTAAGGCTTTGCCCAATAACCCTGAGCATAAGGGAGAGGTGAAGAAATCGGGGAAGAGGGTGATGATATCGAAACGCACGAGAAGGAGGGAGGGGTAGAGGAGCAAAAGGGGGGAGGCGAAGTGACGGTTACTGCGGCATCACCCGTTGGTATCACGGAGAAGTCGGGCAATCTGATGAGGAACTGTACCGATCGGATTCTATAGTTGCCTTAATTATGTTTAAATGATTTGAACATCGTGTAAAACAGTCACACTTTCGGAGTGTATTCTCCATCACTGATCTAGACTCAGGTCAGTGAGAAAAATGTCCTGGTAGATACCAGATCCTACAGTATGACTGAACAATGAGATTGGTATACGCGGATAGACTGTCCTTGAAGCATCCCAACTCTGAATCGGAGAACACAGACCATTGAGTAGAAACCTAGATAAATCAGAACCCTATCTTCTGAGCAAGCTGCGATCGCTGGCTGGTTTGACCAACCGCAGCAGCGAGTTTTTGCAAATTGATTCTCAATACCTTGAACAAACAATGCCTCGTTCGATTAAAACTGCAATCATGGTGATTGGTGGCGCAGAGGATAAAGTTCACGGACGAGAGATTTTATGGGATTTCTACTGGCGGGCTGGTTCGACCGATGCTCGAATTGCCATCATTCCCTCTGCCTCGCGAGAACCTGCCATCATTGGTGAGCGCTACCATACCATTTTTACGGAAATGGGGGCGAAGGAAATTGAGGTTCTTGATATTAGCGATCGCGAACAGTGCGAAGATCCGCTGTTCCAAAAATATGTCACCGACTGCACAGGCGTTTTTCTGACTGGCGGCGACCAGCTACGGCTGTGTGGCTTGCTTGCCGATACCCCACTGATGGAAACTGTACGGCGGCGGGCACAACGAGGCGAGGTGACTTTGGCAGGCACCAGCGCCGGGGCAGCTGTAATGGGGCATCACATGATTGCGGGCGGCAGTAGTGGCGAATGCCCCAATCGTTCTCTAGTGGATATGACGATCGGTCTGGGCATTATTCCGGAAGTGATTGTGGATCAGCATTTTCATAACCGCAACCGCATGGCTCGACTGATGAGCGCGATCTCCGCTTATCCCGATCGCCTAGGCATTGGCATTGATGAAGACACCTGCGCTTTATTTGAGGGCGATGGACTGCTGGAAGTAATCGGCAAAGGCTCAGTGACCATTGTTGATCCGGCAGATCTGTCCTATACCAACCAGCCTGTGGTTGGCGCAACCGATCCCTTAAGCGTCTACAACTTGCGAGTGCATATTCTGTGTCATGGCGATCGCTACAATTTGCGCACTCGCACTCCGCTGTTACCCGATCGCGCCTGATTCGGTGGAAGTGCTTTCGTCAACAAGCCTCCGCTGAACTTACTCACCGTAAACCTGTGATCGTAATTCTGGAGCAGAATTCAGCCCTCCGATCTCTTGAAGAGACCGGAGGGTTGGCTATAGGGATGCAGGGGGTACACCCCTCGCTAGGGGCAAAGCCCCTATGCCCAGTTTTGATGCTAATGTTTTAAGCTTGCCTAACAGCTCTATCGAAGTTGATTCTGAGGTTGATCGAGCCGGTTATGTTCTAGACATATTGTTGGTATTTTTGAAACGCTACTGATCGGGCCATTCTTTTGGCTGTGATTTTGGCTGAGATCGAAATGCGGCGATAGAGAGATACAATAACCGAGCTGCGTCGGTGAAAATGAGTCTGTATGGGCGATTGTTGCTCAGCCCGTGCTGTTTTAGTGAGGCTACGAATGCAGACAATTGATTGATTTCGTCGTTCTCAGTCGAGGAAGTCAAGAAAACGATAGAGATAAAAAGACGTAACTTCACCGGCGGATTGCGATCACGTTGCAATCAAAATTGGCTACTTTCACCACTCAATTTTTGCCCACTTCTGTGGGAGCGATCTCTCCTCTGAAAAGACAGGTTCTGTCGAGACTCCGTCATCCTTATCTATTACAGAGAGGACTCAATCGGCACTTAAAACACCCTATTTTTTGTCAACTATTTTGCTTAATTCCGATTCGCTTGAGAATCCCGAACAAACATATTGTCAGTAATGTTTGCATCCAGTTTCTTAACGTCAAAAAACATTCGGAATTGCTATCTCTAGCCTCTATTTACGTCAGCAAATTTAAACAATCTACATAAAATCTACATTCTGTAGTATAATCTTGAATAATCACATTTAGTCGAAAACTGAAAGCAACTCAAATTCTTGTATTTGTGGTTTTTCTTGTTTGTGTTGCTGGCAGTTTGGCGATTCCTGAAGGATAGACCGCATAAGTGGTGTTGAGTGCGTTTGTCTTACTCGGTTTGTCTTCCGCAATTGCGTCGAGGGCGCAGAGTTATGTGATCGAGATGTCTATCTAGAGTTTACCTTTGATGTCATTTTGAAGTAGTTACGATCGTGGAAACTGCTGATTTCAGCAGGTTTCTGTCGAGCCTAAAGCTTAACGTGTGTTCTCAATTTGTGTACATTCATTCTTGCGAATGATGTAAATTTCGGCTTGGCTTTATATCCTGAAAATCGACCGAGACAGCGGAACAGAAGTTCTTTCTATTCTCCTGATTCGCTTTCACTGTTGTTGAATTCTGGGACGGGCAAAACTATGTTCTCTTTAGGTCAAAAACGCATTGCGCTGATTTCGGTTCATGGTGATCCTGCTGTTGAAATTGGTAAAGAAGAAGCGGGTGGACAAAATGTTTACGTGCGCAATGTGGGTGAAGCATTGGCTTGTCAGGGATGGCAAGTTGATATGTTTACTCGACGGGCAAACGCTGAACAACCTGCGATCGTGGAACACAGTTCAAATTGTCGGACAATCCGCTTAACCGCAGGTCCACAAGAGTTTGTGCCACGAGATGAAATTTTTGATTACGCACCGGAATTTGTCCAAGCATTGCTGAATTTTCAACAGCAACTTAACTACCAATATCCTTTAGTTCATACGAATTATTGGATTTCGTCTTGGGTAGGTATGGAACTGAAAAAACGACAACCGCGACTTAAGCAAGTGCATACTTATCACTCGTTAGGAGCCGTGAAGTACAAATCGGTTCCGACGATTCCGATGATTGCCCGGACGCGATTGGCAGTGGAGAAGAACGTTCTAGAAACAGCTGACCGAATTGTGGCAACAAGTCCCCAAGAAAAAGAGCATATGCGATCGCTGGTCTCATCTCAGGGTCAGATCGATGTTATTCCCTGTGGTACGGATATTCGCCGCTTTGGGTCGATCGATCGTTCAGAAGCGCGCCAAATCCTAGGCATTGCCCCAGACACCAAAGTTGTGCTCTATGTGGGGCGTTTTGACCCCCGCAAAGGCATTGAAACGGCGGTCCGTGCCTTTGGTCAATCTGCCTTGCAGGATCAAGCTAATATGCTCTTGATCATCGGTGGTGGTAGCCGTCCTGGTCAGAGCGATGGCTTGGAACGAGAACGCATTGAAGAGATCGTTCAGGAACTCGATTTGCAAGACATCACCCGATTTCCCGGTCGGTTAGGGGATCAGGATCTGCCAATTTATTATGCTGCGGCAGATGTTTGTGTGGTGCCCAGCCATTACGAACCCTTTGGTCTCGTCGCCATTGAAGCAATGGCATGTCAGACCCCCGTGATAGCTAGCGATGTAGGCGGACTACAGTTTACCGTCTTACATGAGCAGACAGGCTTGCTGGTACCGCCAAAAGACGATGCTGCGTTTGCCTTGGCGATCGATCGCGTCTTGCTCAATGAGCCATGGCGCGACCAGTTGGGACAAACTGCCAGACAGCGCGTTGAGACCCAATTTAGTTGGAACGGGGTGGCTTCTCAACTGAGCAACCTCTATTCGCAGCTACTAGAAGAAAAAGCCGTCAAGAAAGAACTGGCTCAGGTGTCTTAACCATCCTGATCACAGTGAAGCAACTGAGCCTCCAGAGAAGTGACGCTTCTCTGGAGGTTTCAGTGATCGCCTGCTTTTACATATTCTCACTTTCATTAAATAGCCCAGTTTTTTCTAGGCGCTTGACCAGACTCAGCACTAATAGGGTGAAGAAAGCCCCGACCAGACTCAACTGCCAGAGTCCGCATCCTGCTGCAATACCGAGGGCAGCTGCGACCCAAACCGCAGCGGCTGACGTGAGGCCTACCACCCTGGGTTGACTGGTTTCTTGTCGCGATCGATGCAGAATTTCACCAGCGCCCAGAAAACCAACGCCTGTTGCAATGCCCTGAATCGCGCGGCTGAGGGCTTCACTCGATCGCGGTTCAATTTGTAATGGCACCAGCACAAACAGGGCAGACCCTAAACTGACCAGCATATAAGTTCGCAATCCGGCTGCTTTGTTATGCAATTGGCGATTCCAGCCAATTACGCCCCCCGCACAAAGCGAGAGGGTCAAGCGACCTATTAAGACACCCCAATTATTTGCATCTATAAAAACAGAACTCATAAATTAAAATTTTGGTTGACCAAACTTCTCGATTCCCAGAGTCAGTTTAGGGGATGTGCTGTGCCTCCCACAACGACCAACCACCCGCTTCAAGGCTGGTGTAGGGGAGTAAAAATGTGTCTGACGATACGCTTCTATCCCTCGCTCAAACCAGCTTACTACTTTCTTTCAATATTAAATTTTCCTATCATAACCCTATCTGATTTAAGACCTGCCAAGCCAAGCCAAGCAAGCGATCGAAAAGGCTGTCCAAGTCGGACTTTTTAACGTTTCAGAGCAGAATTGATCAGTCATTTCGATGACTATTTTGGGATAACTGAACGACTTCAGTTGGGATTTTAGACTATTACCTCTCGTTACTCGTTGGCAGAGCAATTGAGGAACAGGGATTGAAGTGAAAGCACTCTCAAGCCCAATATCTAGTGTCCTTCAGCTCGACTTCAGCAAATTATTTTTTTACATAAATCGGTTACCTCCTCTGCGATTGCAAATAATCAATCACTTATGAATTTCTGTCTTTAGAATGAAGGGAAGTTCTGCCTTTAGGAAGAGTCAAAATTCCCCTTAAAAGTCTCTAAGGAATGACTCCTAATTGCAACAAAAATTCAAAAAAACCTTTTGGTGTGACCCTTCTAGTGATTTCAAAGCAGGAGATGAAGTGCTTGCAAGCGATTGGGGTTTTAACTAGTTAAAGTTGGCACTCGAAAGTCCATTTGCTTTCAGTAGGTCTGCCGATTCCTGCGATCTCCACCCTATTGAATTGATCCCCGATTTGTTCTATTCTTGAAATTAAGAAAGTCTTAGAAACGTTTTAAATTTTATTAAGTTTCGACCTGTTTGTTGCATTCAGATTGGGTTAAAAAACATTATGAACGAGTGTCCTTGCTGCTCCGAACAATTATTAAGACATGCCCGTCATAGTGGGGTTTATTGGTTCTGTCCTCACTGCTGGGAAGAAATGCCAAATTTAGATTCCGACTTGGCTCGTAATCGTCATCAAACTCAGGTGCTGAATCGTTCCATTACTGCCTTAGTTTTAACAGCCCACTAACGCTAAACATTGCTTGATTTCGTAACACCACTCTCTTGAGTGAAAAGAACAATTCTTTAGTTTTTTTTAAGCTTTCATTGGTGTGATTTTTGCCTCTGAATCTCCTAGGAGATCAGGGTTGTCGGCAAAGATTTTCTCAAACCGCTGCAAGGTGAACTTTCACCTTGCTTTTTTATGGGTCTGTAACCCTTTTGACTACTGCGATCGTGCGCCGTTCCTGGTAGTCTGCCAATGAGAGGACTACTACTTACAATTGGGGAATGCAAAGTCAACGCCTTTCTATTGAAATTCCGGCTTGTGCCTGGAGCCGTCCATTCGGTTTGGGCTGGGAAACACCCTACACCGTTCGTTATTCCAGCAATCTGGATGATGGTCCCTGGCATGGGATGCCCTTAGGTGGTTTTGGAGCAGGCTGTATTGGACGATCTCCTCGTGGGGAGTTTAACCTCTGGCATCTAGATGGCGGAGAACATTGTTTTAAGACGCTGCCTGCTTGCCAGTTCAGTGTGTTTGAACAAGGGGGCGATCGCAATCAAGCCTACGCCCTCTGTACGCAACTACCGGAAGATGGCAGCTTGAGCACCTGGCAGTGGTATCCCGTGAGTGTTGGCAGAGACGCGGGGACGCGGGAACACAGCGGCACGGAGACGCAGGGAGAGGAAAGAGATGGGGAGGACAGCGGAGAGGAAGAAGTAGAGTCCAAAATCCAAAATCCAAAATCCAAAATCACTACGGGGACTTATCACGCGCTCTATCCCCGCAGTTGGTTTACTTACGAGAATGTTTTGCAAGCCCAGTTAACTTGCGAACAGTTCTCGCCCATCTGGGCACACAGCTATCAAGAATCGAGTTATCCAGTGGCAGTTTTTCTCTGGACTGCCTATAACCCGACCGATCGCCCCCTCACTCTCAGCATTTTGTTGACCTGGCAAAATCTGGCGGGCTGGTTTACCAACGCGCTTAAGTCGCCCGATGTGAAAGTGCGCGATGATGGGAGTCCCGTTTACGCATACCAGGCAAAGTGGGGGAAAAGCCAGGGCAACTTTAATCGCTTGACCGGGGATGAGCAGCGGTTAGGGATTATGTTGGGTAAGCAGATGGGAGCGCAGTCGGCAGAGGGTCGTCCGGCTGAGGGGGATGGGCAATGGACGATCGCGACGCCACTCAATCCCCATCTGGCGGAAGTGTTCTACCACACGCGCTGGAACCCCGCGGGAGATGGCGCAGACTTGTGGAGCCAATTTGCTCAGGATGGCTCGATCGCGAATGTGGATGATGAAACTCCGGCAGCAATAGACGAACAGATCGGCGGTGCGATCTCGGTGCGTTTTACTTTGAAACCAGGACAGACACGGCAAATTCCCTTCATTCTGGCATGGGATTTGCCAGTGACTGAATTTGCCGCAGGGGTAGAATACTTTCGTCGCTATACCGACTTTTTTGGGCGTACAGGCGACAATGCCTGGACGATTGCTCGCACTGCCTTGAAACATCACACCACCTGGCGAGAAAAGATTTGCACCTGGCAACAACCGATCCTCGATCGGCAGGATTTGCCCGACTGGTTCAAGATGGCGCTGTTCAACGAACTGTACCTGCTAACGGATGGCGGTGCGCTCTGGAGTGCCGCCGATGAACGCGATCCAGTGGGGCAATTTGCTGTGCTGGAGTGTATCGACTACCGTTGGTACGAAAGTTTGGATGTCCGGCTTTACGGGTCGTTTGGCTTGTTGATGCTATTTCCCGAATTGGAAAAAGCAGTGATCCGAGCCTTCGCCAGGGCGATTCCAGTCAGGGACGATACGCCGCGCGTAGTGGGCTACTATTACACGATCGGGGCAGAAAGCCCCCTAGCGGTTCGCAAGGTTGCCGGAGCCACCCCTCATGACCTGGGTGCCCCCAATGAGCATGTTTGGGAAAAGACTAACTACACCAGCTATCAGGACTGCAACCTCTGGAAAGACCTGCCTAGCGATTTTGTTTTGCAGGTCTATCGCAACTATTTGCTGACTGGCGCCACCGATGAGGTGTTTCTGGCAGAGTGCTGGGATGCGATCGTCCAAACCCTTGCCTACCTCAAAACCTTTGACTGTGATGGGGATGGCATCCCCGAAAATTCGGGTGCTCCCGACCAAACCTTTGACGACTGGAAACTGCAAGGCGTCAGTGCCTACTGCGGGGGACTGTGGATCGCGGCATTGGAAGCAGCGATCGCGATCGGGCAAATCTTAGTGAACCGCACCTCCCTGGGAGAACAGGAAGCACCTGATTTTCTTCAAGCTCCAGCGTCCCTTATGCCGCAATACCAGTCATGGTTAGAGCAATCTCGTCCCATTTACCAGGAAAAGCTCTGGAATGGTCAGTACTATCGTCTAGATAGTGACAGTGGCTCAGATGTAGTGATGGCAGATCAACTCTGCGGCCAGTTCTATGCCCGTTTGTTGAACCTACCCGATGTGGTACCGATCGACTGTGCCCAGTCAGCATTGCAAACGGTATACGACAGTTGCTTTGTCAAATTCAACCAATATCTAGCATCGGGTGCTCTGCAAACCCAAACTTTTACCTCCGTGCAGCAAGCCAGAGCTGCAGAACAACAGAGTGGCCCCCCCCAAAAAAGTCCACAATCCTCCAGCGAAGTAGCGCAGCTCCCTCACCAAAATCAAAAATCTACCGTCCCGATCGGGGCTGCCAACGGCGTCCGTCCCAATGGTGTCCCCGAAAACCCCAATGCCACCCATCCTCTCGAAGTCTGGACGGGGATCAATTTTGGTTTAGCCGCATTCCTGATGCAAATGGGACTGCAGGCGGAAGCGTGGCAGCTAACCGAGGCGGTTGTTCGTCAAATCTATGAGAATGGGCTACAATTCCGCACACCGGAAGCAATCACGGCAAGCGGCACCTTCCGCGCCTGTCACTATCTACGGGCAATGGCAATTTGGGCAATTTACGGCGTATTGATTAATTTCGATCGCTGAAAAGCCCTAAATTAGTTAAAAATCAGGGGAGCAGTATTGCTCCTACGGAGTTCCTTTTTGGTTCGATTCTTACTCGGATGAAAAAAATACTGCTTTGCTTCGCTTTTTTGCTGGGGATAGGGATTGCGCTCGGTAGCGGCACGGTTCATACCACGCAGGTTCATGCCACACAGTCCCCGCATGCATCGACGATGACACCGCTCTCTAGCCCCACGATCGCGCCGATCGCTTTACCCTCAGTTGCAGGGTCCCGTGACTCTCAATCCCAGCAATTGGCTGCTGCCCCTACGGCCAAGGCAAGCCCAGATGCTGCCGACCCAGACGCGCCTAAGTTTGAAGACTTTGACAAAGTCGTGAAAGGGGCACGGAAGCTGAATGGGCTGTTTACGCTTTACTACAAGGCAAATTCGGGCAAGCTGTATTTAGAAATTCAACCCACCCAATTGAACCGTAACTTTTTGGGCGTCATGACGCTGGAATCGGGAGTGGGCGAGTTTGGACTCTATCGAGGAATGCCGATCGGCGACTTTCTGTTTACCCTGCAGCGGATCAAGAACAATATTCAGTTTGTCATCCCCAATGTTTATTTCCGCACTCGCCTGGGTGACCCCACCCCACGCGCACTCAGTCATTCCTTCAGTGACTCTACACTCTACACACTGCCGATTAAGAGCATCCATCCCCAACGCAAAACCTTATTGGTGGATCTAGAGACTGTACTGTTGAGTGATTCGCCAGGACTAACGACGCTTTTTTCCAGTTTGGCAAAACAGTCTTATAAGGTAGATGCAGAAAAAGCTTACTTTGGCACCCCTAAAGCCTTTCCCAAAAATATTGAATTAGAGTCAGTTTTTGGGTTTGTTTACAACGGTGGAACCGAACCCCTGGATCTGGAAAGCTTGCCAGATAATCGTGCCTTTAGCTTGAGTGTGCGCTACAGCCTATCGGAATTGCCAGAAAACAACGGCTATCGCCCTCGAATGGCAGACGATCGCGTCGGTTACTTCATCACCGCTTACCAAAATTTTTCAGATGATGAGGATCGTGACCCCTTTGTCCGCTACATCAATCGCTGGCATCTAGAAAAGCAAAATCCTCAGGCAGAGCTATCCCCCCCCAAAAAACCGATCGTCTTCTGGATCGAAAACACAGTTCCCGTCGAATACCGCGATGCAGTGCGTGAAGGTATTTTGCTGTGGAACAAAGCCTTTGCCAAAATTGGCTTTCAGGATGCGATTCAGGTCAAGCAAATGCCCCCCAATGCCGATTGGGACCCGGCCGATGTTCGCTACAATACGATTCGCTGGTTTAGCGCCGTAGATGCAGGGTTTGCCGTGGGTCCTTCGCGTGTTAATCCACTGACCGGAGAAATTCTGGATGCCGATATCCTCGTCGATTCGGGCTTTACGCGCTACACCAAGCAAGAATATCGTACGCTGGTTGAACCCGAACAGGTGGCAATGATGCCACTTTGGCTGCGCCTCACTGGCAATCCCAATTTGTGTACTCCAGAGGGCGTTTCCCAATATTTGCGGCACCATGCCAATCAATTAACCACTGCTTTACCCCAGCAAGACAGCAGGGTTCAAGATAGTAAGATTTTAGAGACGAAGGCGATCGAATCCGATCGCTGCTATCACTTAGCCGCCGCCCAACAATTTGCGATCGGGTCTATGGCACTGTCAACCTTTCAGAATGTTTTGCCTAGCAGTGCCGAACAACAAGCGTATGTGCATCAATTTCTGCGTCACCTGATTGCCCACGAAGTAGGTCATACCTTGGGACTTCGGCACAACTTTCACGCCAGTTCCATGTTGCGACCAGAGGAGTTAAATAATACTGAAATTACCCACGATCGTGGCTTAGTCGCTTCTGTGATGGACTATGCCCCCGTCAATCTTGCACCCGCAGGCACTCAGCAAGGCGATTATTACACCACGCTCGTCGGTCCTTATGACGAATGGGCGATCGCTTATGGCTACCAGCCCAGCAATAGCCTAGTCCCCCAGGCAGAGCTACCCAAACTGAATCAACTCGCTGCTCGTGCGCCCGAACCCGACTTGAGCTATGGCACCGATGAAGACTTCTTCAGTGCGATCGATCCCATGATCAACGTCTTCGACCTGAGCGCCGACTTGTTGACCTACGGACAGTGGCAAATGAACAATGCCAATCAACTGTGGGATCGGCTGGACAAACGCTATCCCACCAAAGGTGAGCGATACAACGATGTCCGGATTATGTTCGACACGGTCTTTGGCTACTACGCCAATTACGCTTCGTTTATCGTCAACTACATTGGTGGACAGTCTTTTAATCGATTTCGTGCAGGTGACGCCGCCGACCGACTCCCCTTTGAACCAGTCCCCGTTGAGAAACAACGCGAGGCACTCGCAGTCCTGCAAAAGAACGTGTTTGAAGACACCCACTTTCACTTTTCTCCTAAGTTGCTGAACAAACTCGCGCCTTCTCGCTGGCTGCACTGGGGATCGCTACCCCGATTTTCGGAGTTAGACTACCCTATCCACGAACGGGTGCTGTTCTTACAAAGTCTGGTACTAAGCGATCTCTTGTCCTCCCAGCGACTCAATCGCCTACGTAACACTGAACTCAAAACGGCACCGGGTGAGGCTCTCACCCTCCCAGAACTCTTTGAGAATTTGCAATCGGGGATCTGGCGCGAAGTTTTGCAATCTGACCAAAAGCCCTTGCAGATCTCCAGTTTTCGACGGGCACTGCAACGTCAATACATGAACACACTGATTAATCTGGCGCTGCGTAATAGCAACGCCGCCATTCAAAATGCTCAGACATTGCCAGACTTGATTTTGGCAATGGAAACGGCCGATGCCCCCGAAGATGCCCGCACCTTGGCATGGTATGAGCTACGCCAACTACACGATGTCTTGCGATCGACCATACGAAAACAACACAGCAAACTGGATACTTACACGCGGGCACATCTTGAAGAAGCCTACGATCGCATTGGCAAAGCCCTGGATGCCAATTTGCAATCCCAGTAAGCCAAATCAAGCTTGCATAATTTTCGGCTCAAAGAACAGCAAACGACAAGTTTGATCGATTGTCTTTTGACAACTGTCATCCCTTAGAGAAAAAAATATGGATCAGTCCACATGGGCTGATCCAGGTTGCAACCCTATCCACCACGCATCTAATACCAATTCTAAGAGATGGCACTACAGAACCTCGTAGGGGCATACAGCCGTACGGCCCCTACGAGGTTCTGTAAATGGAATTGAGAGAATTGGTATAAAACATGTACCTGCACCCAGAAACTGCGCTGCTGCGGTTGGAAGCGACCAAATTTCCGGACTTTTAGGACAAAAATGAGGTTTTCAACGCTAGTTGGGCAGGTACCAATTGAGATAAAGTCTCAACTGAACTCCTCTATCTAAGCCACTATGCTTTGTCTTGAGTGAGTGGAAAGGCTTAACAGCTTAGGATTACAGCGAGAATCTCGTCTAAAATAAATGAAAAATTTACTTGACAAGGTTAGGCAGTCCCGTTGTATATATTGTCTTGAGTCAAGCTTGCAAAATATTCAGGGTCAACTCGCTTTTTGCAGGCAATTGATGCGCCGACTAATGAGAATAATTCTGATTCTCATTAGAGATCCAACTTTTAAACTAATGACAAAAATTCTGATTCTCAAATCATGCACGGTGTGAGGATAGCTTAACCATGACGAATATTTTTTGGAGTTCTGTGTTTCTCAGTCCGATCGTCCTGGCAACCACTTTGTTGGGTTCTACCACCGCGATCGCAACTGAAGCACAACCAGATTCCGATTCCGAATTTTCTAGAGCGGCAACGCTCTCCCTGCCAACTCAACTCACGCATTTAAAGACGGCTGCCACGCCCATCCTCCTCGCCGGATTTCCCGCCAATCGCTCTATTGCTCCATTCTCAGCGGCAAGTTTATCAGCCACTTCGGGAGAGAAGGACAATCAGGGTACGATGGGACAGGTCACTTCCGTGTCTCAGCTCTCGGATGTACAGCCGACCGATTGGGCATTTCAGGCATTGCAGTCCCTGGTCGAGCGCTATGGTTGCATTGCTGGCTACCCAGATGGCACCTTTAAGGGCAATCGGGCGTTGACTCGTTACGAGTTTGCGGCGGGAGTCAATGCCTGCCTCGATCGCGTCAACGAACTGATTGCTGCAGGCACCACGGGTTTGGCAACTAAAGAAGATCTGGCAACCCTCAAAAAACTTCAGGAAGAATTTGCCGCTGAGTTAGCCACCCTGCGCGGACGCGTCGATGCGTTGGAAGTTCGCACCACTGAGTTAGAGAAAAATCAATTTTCGACGACGACGACGCTGAATGCTGAAGTGATTTTTGCGGTTGCAGGCGTTGCTTCCGGCGACACGGTCAATGGCAACGAAGTTGAAAAGAACACGGTGTTAGGCGATCGCGTGCGACTGAATTTCGACACCAGCTTCACGGGCAAAGATTTGCTGAGAACCCGTCTCCAGGCATCCAACCTCGATCCCTTCTCTGCGGATGCCACATTTACTCCTCAGGGAGATCTCCGCTTTGCCGCCGGCAACGATGGAAATGACATCAGTCTGGATGCCTTGTTATACCAGTTTCCGATTGGTGAGAAAGCAACCGTCATATTGGAAGCCAATGCAGGCGCAGCGGATGACTTTACCAATACTGTCAATCCTTTTCTGGATGGCGATGGGGGAAGCGGTGCCCTGACCCACTTTGGTAGTCGCAACTCCATTTATTATCTATTGGATGGAATTGGAGTTGGTTTCAAATATCAATTCAGCAAGAGCCTGGAACTTAGCCTTGGCTACCTAACTGACGATGGCAATGACCCAAGTACCAAAAAGGGATTGTTTAATGGGTCCTATGGGGCGATCGCTCAACTGACTTTCACCCCCGGTGAACAGTTTGCTGTCGGGTTAACTTATATCCACTCTTACAAAACTGATTTTCTCACTAATGGCAGCGTGGGTAGCAATAATGCCAACCTCTCAAACCTGGGTCTCCCCTTTGATAATGATGCCTTCGGGTTAGAAGCCTCCTTTCGCATCAGTCCCAAAATTGTTGTCAATGGCTCGGTTGGCTATACCCGTGCCAGTGTGCTAACGGGGCTAGAGGGAGATGTAGATATCTGGAACTATTCAGTTGGATTAGCATTCCCCGATCTATTTAAGAAAGGCAGTGTAGGGGGCATTATTGTGGGCATGGAGCCGAAAGTGACTAACGCCAGCAGTCAATTGAATTTCCTGGAGGATGACGATACGGCGCTGCACATTGAGGGCTTCTATCAGTATCAATTAACCGATAATATCGCCATCACTCCTGGTCTTATCTGGATCACAGCACCCGATCATAACAACAACAATGACGATTTGGTGATTGGCACGATTCGCACTACGTTTACCTTCTAGCGTGTCAGAACGGTGAGCCTGAAATTGAGTTTCTTTCATTGAACCCATTTCAGTTTTCTCTATAGAAGAATCCGTTTTTTGGCAGAGCATTTTAGGAGTATTTAATCCCCTCTAGAGAAACGAAATCTTTCATCTCTCTAGAGGGGATTGACATTGCTAATCTTACGAATTGAATCGGTTCCAAATCCCATTTTTCCGGGTGGCACAAACCGCTAGGCAGAATGGAGAGCGTTTTTTTAAGCAACTGCAAGCTGAGTCGCAGCGATCGCTTATGCCCCAGGGGAGATGCTTTCAATCCATTAGAACCGGATCGTAGAGGATAATTGTGATTCGGTTTTTCCTATGAGTTCTCAGCAAAATGAAGCGAGTAGAAATCCATTTTCTTTAGCGTTAAATCGACGACAATTTATTCGGGGGATTGGTTTTGTCGGCACTAGCGCGGGGGCTGTTTTTGCTGATCACATCCTCCAGCCCAATGGTTCCGTTCAAGCGGCTGAAATTAGGAACCCTGCTGCCCTGACTGTCGCCCAGTCAACCACTCCAACCATTCAAAATAGATCGGGCGAAATTCCCCGTCGGCTTTTAGGCAAAACTGGAGTAGAAGTATCCGCGATCGGCTTGGGGGGAGCCTCTTTAGGACAGGCAAAAAGTTTAGAAGAAGCCATTCGCATTACCCATGAAGCGATCGATCACGGGATTACTTTCATGGACAATGCCTGGGAATACAACAATCACCGTAGTGAAGATTGGATGGGGCAAGCGTTGCAAGGGCGACGCGACAAGGTGTTTCTAATGACCAAAGTTTGCACCCACGGGCGCGATCGCAAAGTTGCGATGCAGCAACTTGAGGAATCTCTACGCCGCTTAAAAACTGATCACCTGGACTTGTGGCAACTCCACGAAGTCATCTATTACAACGACCCAGAACTGATCTTTCGTTCCAATGGTGCGATCGAAGCGCTCGATCAAGCCAAAAAAGAAGGCAAAGTCCGATTCGTGGGCTTCACCGGGCACAAAGACCCCGCCATTCATCTAGAAATGCTCTCTCACAATTACCCCTTTGATACGGTGCAAATGCCTATCAACTGTTTCGATGCCAGTTTCAAGAGTTTTCAACAGCAGGTTCTGCCTGAAGCCAATCGGCGTGGCATCGCAGCGATCGGGATGAAAAGCTTGAGCGGCGGTGGGGAAGCAGTGAAGCAGGGCATCATTACACCGCAAGAGGCGATTCGCTATGCCATGAGCCTGCCCATTGCAACGCTCGTCAGCGGCATCGATTCTTTGGAGGTGCTGCGGCAAAATCTGGCGATCGCCCAAAATTTTCAACCTATGCCGACTGCAGAAATGCAGGCGTTACGAGATCGCGTGGTTCAGTATGCGCTGGATGGACGGTTTGAGCTTTTTAAATCATCCAAGAAATACGATGCGGATGTTGGCAGACTGCAACACGGGTTTCCGTCTCAGCAACAAATGGCAACCTGAGAGCAAGCCGACAGGACAGCCAAAGGATAATCCCTCGCCCTAGGTTGCCTAAATTTTTCTATTCACGGAGCTGAATTAAACTAAAGATTGAGTTAACACGACTTGGACTGTCTCGCCCACCGCAATCTGCGTTTGTCCAACCGATAACCGTGCCAAACTGTTGGTTTGCGCTAGATTGATCAGATTGCCCGAGCTATGATTGCCACCCGCTGGGGAAAATTCATAGATCCCATTCTCCAGAGAAACGCTTCCCCAGAGATAGGTCTCGCGTTTGCCATCCGATCTCAGCACCTGACGCGATCGGGCATCCACGAATGCAGGTTGCCATGCTTGCGCCAAACCTGACAATTTTCGCAAGGCAGGCAGCACTAATCGCCAAAACGTAACGAGCGCAGAGACCGGATTGCCCGGTAACCCAAAGTAAAGGGTGGGGGATACAGGAGAAGGATTGGGCTCGCTACTGGCGAATTGCCGATCGCTCAAAGTTGCCACTGTCAAAGGTTTTCCCGGTTTCATGGCAACGGCACGGATGGCAATGTCTGCGCCCAACTCTTCTAGGATATCGTCTACATAGTCGTAATCTCCCACAGAGACTCCCCCCGACGAGAGCACGATATCCGCTGTGGTAATGGCATGGACGATCGCGGCTCTTAACTGGTCTGGCTCATCGGGCACTCGCCCCAAGCACAAAGGTTCTGCCCCAGCCTGAGCAACCAATGCTGCCAAAGCATACTGATTCGAATCCACAATCTGCCCTGCTTGCAACGGTTGTTCAACTCCCACCAGCTCGCTCCCCGTCGAGAGAATTGCCACTCGCGGACGACGATACACCTTCACGCTGGCACACTGAGCCGCAGCCAGGACAGCTATCTCGGGTGCGCCTAGCATGATGCCCGCTGGCAACAAAACCGCTCCAGCTCGATAAAATTCCCCTTGGTGACGCACAAATGCCTGAGGCTTTGGTGTGGTTAGAATCCACACCCGTTCATCCTGTCGCCGAGTATCTTCCTGCATTACCACGGTATCTGCGCCCGATGGCATGACTGATCCCGTTAAAATGCGAGCTGCTTGCCCGGGTTGAATCGTGTGCTGAGGTTGGTAGCCTGCCGGGATTTCTTCCACAATCTCTAACTCAATCGGCTGATCTGGGCGACAGGTCTGCACATCTGCAAACCGCACGGCGTAACCATCCATCGCCGAATTGTCCCAGTGAGGAAAATCCAGTTGGCTGATGATAGGAGCCGCTAACACCCGATCGCAGGCTTTTAACAAATCCAGGACTTCGACATCATGGTCTGGATTAAAGGGGTGAACGAGGCTAAGGATGAGCTGTTCGGCTTGGTGAACTGGCAGCATGGGTGGGGAGTTTGAAGGGGTGGAAGGGATAGAAGAGATTTAAGGAAGGCTGAAAGCCAGGGGGGTAAACTACTGACCACTCCTCCTTAACAGCCTAATATTAAGAAAAGGCTTTAACAATTCCTACTGTTCATGCGTAATGATGTGATTGTGCGGCGATTCCGTAAGGTGCCGATCGAACGGCGGGTTGCGGCTTTTCTGATTGATTTTGGCTCGATTGCTCTGCTCAGTACCCTAGGAGGCAGTGCAGCATTCATCCCGCTCTTCATCTTTTTGTGGGTGGGGTTACGGGTGCTTTTGGTGGTCAAAAATCAGGGTCAGAGTTTGGGACGCTGGGCACTGGATATTAAGGTCAGCGATGCTAAATACACTGCAACGCCTTTGTTGCCTGAGTTGTTGAAACGGGAAACTCTGGTTGGCTTAGGCAGTTTGATGGTGATGATTGGGTTAGCAAACTTGAGTCCCAGTACAGGCGGGGTCGTTTTGCTGTTCATTCCCCTGGCGATCGACTGTAGCTTTGCCTTTGCTGATGAGGAGAATCAGCAAGCCTTTCACGATCGCCTCGCCAGAACGATCGTTGCCCAAACCCAACGGGGTTACTCACTGGACCTTAAAGTAAAAAGACTATTTGCCCAAGTGAACCGTCGTGTGAAATAATAGATATCCGTGTTAATTGTGCCTGAGCACTGAACTTGTAGAGTTATGGCTAAAAATAAGGGCGTCCGTCTGGTTATTACATTGGAATGTACCGAGTGCCGCACCAATCCCGATAAGCGGTCTCCAGGGGTGTCTCGTTACACCACCACCAAAAATCGTCGCAATACTACTGCACGGTTGGAACTGAACAAGTTTTGCCCCCATTGCAACAAGCATACGGTGCATAAAGAAATCAAATAGGTTTTGCTAGCGATTCTGTCCGAGTCCCTATCTTGAGCCGACTCAACAAGGCAGCCGTACTCATTACTAGCTGCTACTGACTGCTCGACACTGACCATTAACCACTGATTAACCACTGTCCATGGCATACTATCGTCGCCGCGTTTCACCCATCAAACCCGAAGAACCGATCGACTACAAAGATGTTGATCTGCTGCGCAAATTTATTACGGAAAGAGGCAAAATTTTGCCCCGCCGGATTACTGGATTGACAGCCAAACAACAACGCGATTTGACTCAGGCAATTAAGCGTGCCCGAATTGTTGCTTTGTTACCTTTCATTAACCAGGAAGGCTAATTTCTGGCAAAAAGAAAAGCTGCTCATGATCGAGATCGTGAGCAGCTTTTCTTTTTGCTGCAATTCTCGATATTGTTAACTCAAGCAATGCTATTCTGACTTTCGTATTATCCGCTGCCACAAGCGAATGATGGATGATTCATGACAAACAGCTACCGCTGATCGCTAATCACGCATCGCTGCTATGGAAAAAGGGACCCTGATCGAATTTCGACTACATGGCGATCGTCGCCTTGCCGTGGCAGAACGTCCAGAAGGTAAAAAACACTGGATTGTGATAGATGAACGGGGGCAGTCCCACACGCTTCATCCCCGACAGATCACTTACCAGGTGTCAGGCGAAGTCTACAAAGCTTCGGACATCACTCGGTTTTTGCAAGAAGTACAACCCTACCTGGATCCCTCCAGCCTGGAAGTTGCTTGGGAATTTTTAATTGAGGAAGGCACCTCCATCACCCCCCATGGAATGGCACTCTTGCTTTTTTCTGACCAAAGCCCGCCGCTATGCTACGCTGCATACACGCTACTTTCAGAAGATAAACTGTATTTCAAACAAAAGGGAGATAGCTACGAACCTCGCCCCCCTAGCCAGGTGAATGAACTCAAGCACCAGCTAGAAATGGAGGCACAACGACAGCAAGAATGGCGGGACTTTTTGGCAAAAGTCGAGCAAGCGCTGGCAAAAAATCCGGTGGAATGGCAAGGTAGCGATCGAACTCGTCTTGATGCTTTAGAACGATTTGCTACGCTGGGAGAAGAAGCGTCGTACCGTACGCCTGCTTTAGAGACTCTTGCAACCCTCCATCGGTCAGAGACCCCCCAGGGAGCCTTACAACTCCTGGTCGATCTGGGCTTATGGAATCTCCATGAGAATCTTTTTCTACGACGTAGCCAGATCCCGGTTGAATTCCCCTCAAAGGTTCTAGAAGTGGCGCAACACTGCCTGAATTCTCCTCCTCCTGACTTGGAGTCAAATCGTTTAGATTTGACCTACCTTAAGGTATATACCATTGACGATGAAAGTACCGCTGAAATCGATGATGGAATCAGTGTAGAGTCCCTATCAGAAGGTCAACAACGTCTCTGGATTCACATCGCTGATCCAACCCGGTGGCTTCTCCCAGGAGATGAACTGGATCTAGAAGCTCGTCGCCGCAGCACCACCCTCTACCTGCCAACCGGGATGATTCCCATGTTCCCATCAGAATTGGCAACAGGTCCCATGAGTCTGGTGCAAGGGCAGGTTTGCAATGCACTCAGCTTCGGCGTCGTACTGAATGAAGCTGGAGCCGTGCAGGAGTATACCATTGGTTCCAGCTTGATCAAACCAACCTATCGGCTAACTTACGATGATGTCGATGAGATGATTGAATTAGGGGTTCAGGCAGAACCCGAAATTTTGAGCATTGCAACCTGGGCAAAGCGTAGACAGGCTTGGCGGCAATCTCAAGGCGCAATTAGCATCCATATGCCTGAGTCTTCCATTAAGGTGAATGGAGACGATATCACCATTAATGTTCTGGATGATTCGATCGCTCGGCAACTGGTAGCTGAAATGATGATTTTGGCAGGGGAAGTCGCCGGACGCTATGGACAGACCCATAATCTGATCTTGCCTTTTCGGATTCAGACTCAACCGGAACTTCCTTCGGACGAAGAATTGTTGCAATTGCCCGCTGGTCCCGTGCGCGATTGTGCGATTCGTCGTTGCATGCCCCGCAGCGAGATGAGCACCATTCCTGCTCGTCATGCCAGCTTAGGGCTGGAAACCTATACGCAAGTTACCTCTCCGATCCGTCGCTATAGTGATTTGTTGGCACATTTCCAGATCAAAGCCCATCTGCGAGGCGATCCTTTGCCTTTCTCGATCGATGAAATGAAAGAGTTGACGCAAACCATCAGCACAACGATTCAGGAAGCCACGATTGTTGAGCGGCAAACCAATCGCTACTGGGGTCTGGAGTTTTTGCGTCGCAATCCCCATGAAGTTTGGCAGGCTTTGATGTTGCGCTGGCTACGAGAACATGAAAACCTGGGTCTGGTGCTGCTAGAAGAGTTAGGGCTGGAACTGGCAATGCGCTTTAGCCGCCCTATCGAACCGGGCGATCGCTTGGATCTCAAAGTCGTCCATGCCGATCCTCGCCAAGATGTGATCCAGTTTCAGGAAGTGGCTTATCAGGAAGCGCAGCACTAGCGCTGGAGGAAAGTCCGCTGTTCAGCGCCTCCGACTTCCGCTGATAGCGGTTGACTTTTTCACAATTCGAGAAATCGTAATCCGGTATATCAGAAACCAGGAGTCAAAAGTCAGACTGATGGAACCCCTCCTGAATTCTAACTCCTGAACTCTTGCCAGCGGTTGCATCGGAGTAGGATTACAGCTGGTTGGAAATTAGCTATGAGTGCTATTTTCCAAGGAATCTACTTGCTCAGAACAACCCACCATAAAGACCTCTACCTGAATGGAGCTAAAACCAATTAAATCTCCATCTTTCAGTGGGCGTCGTTCTAATGGGGACAACTTGCGTCGATTGACGAACGTGCTGTTGCTACTTCCCACATCCGTGATGTAGAAACCGCCTGTCTCAGACCGACCAATTACGGCATGACAACGCGATATCAAAGGATTAGAAATGCAAATCGCACAATTGGGGCTCCGCCCAATCAACCAACTTGTCGCAATTTCCGTTACCTGAACTTCGTCAACATTGTGGAGATTGGTGGTTAAAAAAGTGGTTCTCCCAGCAGTCACTGCTTGAATATAGTATGGAGTCAACCCTCCCAGCTTAGGAGCTTCCAGATCCAAATCCAGACCCGAACCAATGAAAGTTTCGATGCGATCGAGATCAGGTTGTCGATCGGCAAACAAAGATTCGCGCAGAGAAGGATTCTGCTTCAAAAATTCTAGGGTGCGGGGATCTGAATTGCTTGCAGTTTTCAGGTGCAACATAACGATTTAACCGAAAATTACTTTTGTGCAAAACGCAGATGGGGCAAAACGCTAAACCCTCGAACCCTGATGGATATCAAGCTGGAAACACACGGATGTAGAAGTTGAGCGATTGAAGTTAAGCAATAACAAACCGGAGCCTTGATGAGCCTTTAGATGGATGCCACTTGCAGTCATCAGAGAATCGATCAGAATTTCTCAAGTATTCTTCCCGATCACTTATCCCCCAAAAGGGTGATGACTCAAGCGAGATTACGTAGAGTAAACTTCCTAATTTGTCTAGCTGCAACCGTGAACCCGTTGAACTTCGTAAAAGCTTTAATCAATTTCAGCTTTTTTGTTTTTTCAGCAATACAGGGAACTCTTCAGTTCTGGGAAAAAAGTCTCTCCAACCGGTTCATGTAAACTTTAAGATCAGAGAATTTGAGTTCTAGCAACCCCTTTCATCCAGAGTTCACTTCGTGATCACCGTTTTGTATCACCGGATCGATAGCAATGCTTGGACAACTTTCTCAATAGCAAGCGCCTTCCAACAAGGGGCTTACGCGCTTTACTCATTGCTCAGCAGCAGGATTGCAAAACCGCTGGTATGGGGAGGGATTGGGAGCAAAGAATTCTTGCGAAATCTTCTTTCCTGATCGAGAGGGCAACGTGATAAACGCAGATAAATAAATTATGAAGATAATTTATTTTTAACAAGTTTGGGAGTTATTTTTTACAAAAAATAATGACATCCTCATATCATCTATGAAAAAGAATTGCGGCTTGTTATTGTTCAATAGAACTTTAACCAGCGTAATGTTACGCTCTGGAACAGGTTGTCCTTGAATCACGTTAAGCAGCGGAATTCTTCCAAAAACTGCACTCCCAATGCGTTTAAATGCTTGGCAGGCATTGGGAAAATATTATTATACAGATTAAATCGGTCTGTTTTGAGATTGACAGATTTTATCTGGGTGAACTGCTGAGACCTGCTTTACCTGAATCTTTCTTTCTACTTAATCATCTACCGTCACTATGGCTAAAAGACGCTCCTACCCAGAAATTCTCCGACAAGAAATGGGTGAACTGATCGACCAATTAGATTTGCCAAAGCTTTATAAACAGTCCATGGAGCGCCGCTGGCTCGACCAAGTTCTATGGATGGAGAAAAAAGCTAGTCAGTGTCAACGTTGGCACAATCGACTGCGCTTAACGGCAGTTGTAGGAGGGGTGATTCTACCTGCTCTCGTAGGCGTGAATTTTCTAGATAACACCAACAAAACACTGAAATTGTGGTTTCCGTATGTGACGTTTGGGCTGAGTCAGGCGATCGCAGTCAGTGTGGCGGTGGAAGAGTTTTGTCGATATGGCGATCGCTGGCGGCAGTATCGCCAAACAGCTGAAAATCTCAAAACAGAAGGCTGGCAATATTTTCAATTAAGTGGTCAATACGAACAGGCAAAAAACCACGCCAATGCCTATCCTCTATTTGCTGCCCACGTCGAGAGCGTGATTCAGAATGATGTGAAAAACTATATTACTGAACTCGTCAAACAAAAGGAAAAGGAACAAGAAGACGTTGATAAGGTGGTTGAGGTGGCACGCGGAGTGCAGTTACCGACCCAGGCATTTGTCGAATCGACACCCATTCAGCCGATGTTTGCCCAGTCTGGCGTAGCCGACATGCCCTATGCCAGTAGTTTGGCTTCTGAAGCGATCGCGACCGTTTCGAGTAGTCCAGAAGTTGTTACAGCAGCGATGCCAACCGGGAGTCCGAGCGTCGTGGCTTCGTCGCTTACTAGCAATGGCACCCCGCTCGACGCTCCCATCGCAACGCCCCTGTCAACTTCCACGACAGCCCCTAAGGCGGTTCCCATGGCAACCTCTTTGACTGCCTCAACACCTGCTGCGGCATCCACTGCTCCAGCCCCAACTACTCCGGTGCCACAAGTCGTCAAAGGGAACGCTGGAATTTTGCGGCTCCGACAAGACAGTGTATTTAAACTGAGTCCCAAACCCGCAGAATCTTTGTCAGAGAATGAAAAAATTTTAGTGAAAGGAGGCAGTGCTTACGGGTTGCATTCCTATTCGTTTGCTGACAACAATCACTTGCGGGTGGCATTGGCACAAGTAGGGCTAGGTCCTGACAAACGCAACACCTGGTTTTTGTTTGCGCCTCATGCAGAAATCGAAGGAATTTCTGGTAAGCTGATGCCGACTAGTAACCCTGCTGCCTCAGAGTCGCAGCCCAAATCGACCAATCAAGACATCCACCTGAAAGTTCCCTACTTTTCTCAGGTTGACAACAAGTTTGAACCCAATCGCACCTGCAACACCTCAAGCTGCGCCATGGTGGCAAAGTTTTTGGGTGCCAATATTTCAGGGGATGATGCCTACTATCAATACGTGATTAAGTATGGGGATACAACAGATCACGGTGTCCAAACTCAAGCGTTAGAAGATCTGGGGATTAAATCAACCTGGAATACAGATCTCGATTTTTCTGATCTAGATAAATCGCTGGAAACTGGGTTGCCGATCGTTATCGGGATTATGCATCGGGGTTCCCTGGAAAATCCCACCGGCGGGCATATGATTGTTGTCGTGGGTCGCACTCCAGAACGAGATTACATCTGTAATGACCCCTATGGAAGTGTTCTGGATGGTTATACCTCTGATCCAAGCAATGGCAAGGGAGTTGTTTATCCGCGCAATATGTTGCGCTATCGCTGGCTGGAACATAACACCCCGAAAACGGGATGGGGCAGACTCTTCTATGGCAATAAGGTTTGAGTAAATCCAGAAGTGACTGAAAGGAAACTGCAATGGTACAAACTTTGACTCGTCCAGTTTTAAGAATTACACAGTACACCGTCTTGAAGCGTCATCCTGCCAAGCTGGAAGACCTCACTTTCACTGACAAGGTGGCGATCAGCCCATTAGAAGTGCCACTCAAGTCCTATGCAACGACGATCGCTGGGCAGGACTTACTGGGGCATATCAAGGTCGAATTTGAAGAAAGCTGCCACGGCTCGACCGTCTGGTATATCGACAGTGCGCATGGTTATGTCGCGCAGGCAACGGTGACACCCAGTCCTAAACCTGATGGGGAACACACCGGAGGAGGGCAAACTGGGAATGGGCAAGCTGGTAACCCAACCAAACCTGCCAGCCCGACCAACAATCAAATGAATGAGGCAGGACGGAATCTGCTGAAGGAGTTTGAGGGGTTACGGTTGGATGCTTACCTCTGCCCGGCAGGCGTTTGGACGATCGGCTATGGTTCCACTTTTGGGGTACATCCAGGCGATCATATTACTCCAGGAGAAGCTGAATCCCGCCTGATCAAAGACCTCGACCAGTTCGAGAAAGGGGTTGCCAAACTGGTCAAGGTACCCCTGACTTCCAATCAATTCAGTGCCCTGGTCAGCTTTGCCTACAACTTGGGTCTGGGAGCATTAGAGGAATCCACCTTGCTCCGAGTGCTCAATAAAGGCGATTATCAGGCAGCGGCCAATGAATTGTTACGGTGGGATAAAGCCAATGGGGTACCGTTGGCTGGCTTAACCCGACGACGTAAGGCAGAAAAAGAACTGTTTTTGAAGCCGTAGCTGCTTTCCACTCCGTAATCGGTCTGGGTGCTCAAGCCACACCTAACACCCTATAGTTAGGGAAGAACGGTTGTGGGAAACAGTTATGTTTGGTTTGGGTTGGCCCGAAGTTATTATCATTTTGGTCGTTGCTGTGCTCTTTTTCGGTCCTAAGAAAATTCCTGAGCTAGGCAGTACACTCGGTAAAACCTTGCGCGGTTTTAAGGAAGAAATTAAAAAGTCGGATGAAGATGAGGATGGCTTCGATCGGGATGACCCTTGAACCATCCTCCCTCTACAACACAATCTCCTTCCCCCGCTCAGTGAAGCGCACCCTATTGATCTTCCACTGAGCATTGCTGGTTAGGGTTTTGCGCAAACTGCCAAATAAGGCAAGTTGTTCACAACTCGAGAGCGAAGTCATGCCCCGTTTGGAACCTGGAGCAAGGCGAAAATCGATCGTCGCGATACCGTTGGTTTTATCCAGGCTCACTCGATAGCCGGATAGATTGAAGTCGGTATTGCTTTGCTGTGCCAAGATTTTTTCGACTGCGGCTTCTACAGGGCGATCGGCAGAAACCGAAATTTTTTCAGCGATTAGTTCTGAACACTGGCTATCCACCTGGTAAAGATCGACAGCAACCCTGCTTCCCCCACTCTCCTTTCCGTCCAGAGTCGGCGAAGAAGTAGGGCTACTCGGGGATACAGCCATTCGTGCGGCAGCTGTGGGCTGGGGTGAAATTTGGGGACTCCTCACCGTCTTGGTCGGGGATGGACTGCAACTTACCAGGCTCAAGGAAACCCCTGTAAGGACCGCTAGCCATCGCTGCGGTGTTTTCTCACACCTACGATGTACAGACGACTTGTGTCGGGTGAGCATCGCGTTGGAGCAACCCAGGGAGTTCAACGGATTCATGCAAGATGCCTGAATTGGATGCATGGTTTTGCAGCTCACTCTCTAAATTTACGGTAGAGTATCCATCTTTACATTGTGAATTCGCGATCGGAAGGGTAGCATAGACCTAGCGGCGCTCGTTACAAATTGCTAACAGTCGCCGATGTCGAATTTTGAACATTCCATGGACCAAAGTCCATCCCCTGACAGTCATAGTTGCTCCTGAACCCTGGTGAGACCTGGTCTCCCAGCGTGAGGGAGATTGAGGAGGTTTTATGCTCACCCAGGAAGTTCGCACTTCACTGTCGGACATTACCGACTTGAATCAGCTCAAGTTAGAACTGAACCATCTGCCCGCTGTTGATGTGGGTGATTATATTGCCGATTTGCCTGCTCCCCAGCAGGCGATCGCATTCCGTTTGTTGCAAAAGAATCAGGCAAGAGATGTTTTCGAGTATTTACCTCCCTATGTTCAAGAAGATTTAATCGAGTCCTTACAGGATAGCTACATTCAGCATGTGTTGGAATCCATGCGTCCGGACGATCGGGCAGAGCTGTTTGATGAACTGCCTGCCCGGGTGGTGAAGCGCCTATTGCAACACCTCAGCCCAGAAGAACGCCACGCCACCGCCACTATTTTGGGCTACCCGGAAGACACCGCCGGGCGGGTTATGACCACCAAATATGTACGGTTGCGGCAGGGACTCACCGTTGCAGAAGCACTGAGCAAGATTCGGTTAAACGATCGCGACAAAGAAACGATCTACTACGCTTATGTCACCGATGACAAACGCAAGTTGGTACAGGTCGTGTCTTTGCGACAATTGGTCTTTTCTTTGCCCGATGCTTTGATCAAAGACATCGCCAGCGATCGTGTAATCAAAGCCTATACTGAAATGCCTCAGGAAGAAGTGGCGCAACTGATGAAGCGCTATGACTTACTGGCACTGCCCGTCGTCGATCGAGAAGACCGTCTGGTCGGCATCATTACCATCGATGACGTCGTAGACATTTTGGAAGAAGAAGCCACGGAAGACATCCAGCGATTAGCCGGGGTAGGTGGCGGCGAAGAATCTTCGCTCTCTTCTCCGCTTACCAAACTGCGCAACCGTCTACCCTGGCTGTTGGGCATTATGGCTCTGTATGTTGGGGCTTCCAGCGCGATCGCCCCTTTTCAGAAAACGATCGCAGCAGTGCCTGTGTTAGCGGTGATTATGCCGTTGTTTTCTAACACAGGGGGCACTGTTGGCATTCAAGCACTCACCGTGACCATCCGTAGCCTGGGAGTGGGTGAGGTGACCTCCAAAGATACGTTCAAGATTCTTTGCAAAGAATTTTTGGCGGGAATTGGTACTGCCGTTGCGCTCGGGCTGACCATGATTACCCTGGCACTGATTTGGACACCTGCGAATGTGCGCTGGGTGACAATCGTGGCAGGGTTAGTCATGGCAACTAATACGCTAGTTGCCGTCACACTGGGCACCCTATTGCCCATGGGACTCAAGCGGCTTAAGCTCGATCCGGCATTGGTCAGTGGACCCCTCGTCACTACCCTACTCGATACGATCGGGTTTGTTCTGTTCTTGTCACTGATTACGTTCAGCCTTAATATTCTCAAGCTGCCCTCAACTTGAAGACATATCGAACTTCAGACTGTGGACGATGAGCACTGGGACGGTGGACGATCGCTCATCGTCTAGGAATTCATCAATCAGGAACTCAACAACCTCCAAGTGCAAATTGGTTACGTTCTGAACATGTTGTTGGTATTTTTAAAGGCTTTGCTGAGTAAAACTTTTAAAAAAACTAACAATACCGCGGGTCACCGACAAAGTTCAAAGCCTCCAGATCTTGGGTTCCCTGGTTCTGCCAAGGAAGACCAACTGGAGGCTCTACCCTGCCTTCTCAAATCGAGAAGCACAGGGTCATGACGGAACCCATGATTGTATTTTTGAAATACCACTCAAGATGCAGGTTTGGTGACCAAGCCCCAGATAAAAATTGCGATCATGGCACCAAGCACAGCAACGACAATACCACCAGGACTCAGTGATGCACCCACTAGCTGCAATGAGCGGGTTGTCAAAAAGGTATATAAGGTGCCGCCGAGAAAAGCCCCGACAATGCCCAGTGCCATCGTTGCGAGAATGCCGCCGCCCTGCCGTCCCGGATAAATGAGTTTCGCGATCGCGCCAGCAATCAGTCCCAAAATAATCCATGAAATGATGCCCATGATTCTCTCCTCGTGGTGCAGACAGAATACCCGTCAGAATTTACTAACTGATTAAGGACCTCTCACATCCATCAATTACTGATGTAATGGACGCTACAGATACCTTATAGGTAAATCCCTCTGGCAGCATCCTACACTGCAACGTCCCATTCCCATGCGCTTATTCAAAAAAATAAGCATTGCGATCGTAGGTCGGGTTGCAGGGACATGATTAATATTTTGGAAACCTTGCTGAGCAAAGCTTCCAAGAATATCAACAGCCTATCTAGCACAGACTCTCGATCGTCAACAACTTCAGGTTGGGCTGGCTTGCGGATTGGTTTCGCTCCCATTCTGAGGGGTGGGAGCACTTCCACCTTGTAGCGGAAGAATTTTGAGCACGCGATTGAGTGTGTAAGTTACCACCACATCTTGCTTAGCGCGAAACGATCTGGAGGCTTCCCGATAGGTCTGGGCATCGGTCAGCAGCTCACCGACATCACAGGTCAATTGATATTTCACCGATTTTTGCAATTGGGGAGGATCATTCTGTTCACCAGTTTTGCGGTTGGCATCCACTTCATCAGGCGTGGGTTTGGTGGGCAGCCCTGCCCACCAAACCCCATCGTTGTCGGGTCCATACTTTGCCCCTGCTGGACTGTCGCCATTGATGTTGGTCAAAGTGTTGCTTTCGAACGATTGCGTTCGCTGACTATTGTTGCCTCCACTGGTTTTGTTGAGTGAGTAGTCTACTTCCCAGGTTTGGGTAGCGATCGCGGTGGCTTGGTGACAGGGTGTTTTGCTGATGGGTTCACCCTCCGGTGTGCAGCTTCCAAGCACCCAACAAGAGACCCCGACGAGAAGTAAGCTGGAAAGTTGAAGTTTCATCGTAACGACACCCGTAAGATTTTGGATTTTGGATAGCGCTCTGCGCCGTTTTACTAGAGGATTTTGGATTTTAAGTGTTCCACGGCTAAAGCCTCATGTTCCATGTCTAAGAATTCGATTCTAAACGCTGTTCGATGTTCAAATAGCCAAGACGAAGCTATCTCTTCGGTGGAAGTCGGCATCTGTGCCGGGATGGGTGAGTGCCCAATAAGTGATTACATCAGTTTGGGTTTGAATGACAGCAGTGATAGCAACTTCAAGGGGGTGGTCTACAGGGACGATCGCTGCCAGATCCAAAGCGATCACAAGCGATAAGCGATCGGTACCTAACTCCACCTGAAACGGGAGGGTGGTAAACGCGAGTTCTTCTTGCATTCCTTGCCGATAGCCATCAAACCGATAGGCGTTCCAGTGTCCGGCGGGAGAAAGGTTGAATTCCCAATAGTGATCGCGACTGGGAATGCCCAGGAAAAACTCAAAACAGGTGGTTTGCCAGAGGTTGTGCTGACGGGTAGGGTAAGGTTCAGGGATCGAAATCGAGATCGCTGCCAGTTGCCCCTGCAAACAATAACTCATCGTCAAGATTGAGGATTGACGATTGATTGTCCCGGTTAGGCTGAGATCGGTAGGCTTTTCTGTGTCTATGGGAAACGGAACCAAAACAAAAGACGATTGACTCATTGCAAGTCTTGAATGAGACGGCAAAGGGTGGCTTCTTGCGCTTCAATACTTTTGGTGAGCTTAAATTGCACCAGTGCCCGAGCAAGATTATGTTCTGGATGCTTAACTTTGAAATAGACATTTCCTGCCAGGTAATCGGTCAAAAATCGCAACCCCAGCTCGAAGGCAATCAGCCGAATGGCATCATAAAGATAGGCGTAATCGTTTTCAGTCAGAAAGCGATTGGCAATCGAGAGATAGCCCTGCAAAATCCCCTGACAAAGATCGGGCTCGAAATAAACGGTTTGCCAGTCCTGGGTTTCTTCTCCAGCAGGGTTACAACCCGATCGCAAACAATCCCCAATGTCGTAATGCACCAATCCCGGCTTGACCGTGTCCAAATCGACGACGCTGACGGCTTTCCCAGTCTGGCAATCGAACATGACATTATTCACCTTAGGATCGCCATGCATCAAGCGCAGGGGAAGTTTACCCTGAGCTTTGGCATGTTCGAGCACCGATGCCCAAGTTTCGCGATCGCGCACAAACTGTAAACAATAGGACAATTCTGGTGATGATGCCACACAAGTGGTGGCGAGCATTGTGTGGTAGTGCTGCAAATAGAGCGGGGTGATGTGGAAGCCCACCAGGGTATCGGCGAGTTTTGCTGGCGGTAAATCGCTGATCAGGTGGTGAAACATGCCGAGGGCATACCCCACTTCTTGAGCACAACCGATATCCTGCAAAGTATCAAACGATTCCGAGTGGGTAATGAAGCTAATGGCTCGCCAGATAGAGCCTTCGGTATCTTGCCAGTAATCTTGTTGGTGCTGGGTCAGGCAGACACGGGGCGATTCCCAACGACGATCAGGGGGAGCAAATTGCAGGCGTTGATGCACATGCTCGGTCAAGGTTCGCATGTTTTGCATGACTAGATGTGGCTGGCGAAAGACCTGGGTGTTGATGCGTTGCAACACGAAGCAGCTATCTGTGGGATCTGCCAGATCAACCAGGAACGTATCGTTAATATTGCCATTGCCAAAAGCACGGATGCCTGTCACTTGAGAGCGATGAGCAAACTGTTGAGCGATCGTCCGCAATGTTGCAGTGGGATCGCTGACCGGAAGTAGGGTATTGGTCATTTCCACACACCATCTAATTTCACAAATTTTCTCAGTCGGAATTGAGGGTCATTATCCACCGACTGATGGCGCATCGCATCCGTTACAAGGTCTCGTTTGTTGCAGTTTCAATGCAATTCCTTTCCTTACTACGAGTGCAGTCGCCAGTATCCGGGATGCTTGTGTTACCCTGATAGCATCAAGATCCTGTCTGAATGGTGAAGAAACTTTCTGAAAGAACTTTTCTCCAGGAATTGCTTTTCTTTCAAGCGATCGGGGATTTCGAGATAAACTTATCAATTTAGTTCACATTGACTCATTGGGAGGAACCGATTATCGCAGCTCAAAAACAACTCATCAATCGTCAAATCAGGTCAGCACAAGTCTTGCTGATTGACCACGAAAATACAAATCGGGGACTAACCGATACGTCTGAAGCACTCAGACTGGCAGAGAGTATTGGTTTAGATCTGGTTGTGGTTGGAGAAGGAAAGGAAACGCCTGTTGCCAAAATCGTGGATTATGGCAAACTTCAATACCAACAAAAGAAGCGCCAGAAACAAAGCTCCAGACCCACGGTTAAAGAAGTTAAGCTCCGCCCCAATATCGGCGCGGCTGATTACCAACTGCGCATCGATCGCGCGATCGAGTGGTTGGGGAAAGGAGATTCGGTCAAATTTCTGATTCGGTTAAGAGGTCGAGAACACCAGCATCGGGATCTGGCTGTCGAACTGTTAGATCGCGTTGCGAATGATCTCAGTCAGGCAGGGAAGGTGCAATCGCTGGATAAGCGATCGCTGATTGTTCAACTCACACCTTCGTAATCCAATCCAGTTCCAATGTTCTATCAGGAAAATTTTGTTGGTCGGAGACTCTCAAAATTAAACCCCTCATTCAATTTGTCGTGTTTGACGACTTGTCAAATTTAATTTGACCTGTTACTAGGAGGATGTCTAAACGGTGCAATCGTCTCCCCGCTTAGACATCCTTTTTGACGTTTTGGGCTGCCTGCATGTCTCAATTGCTCCCTCAATGGCAAGTGCGATCGTCGGTTCAGCCACCCGATTGGCTGGTTGCGGCAATTCATCAACACTCGCCAGACCTAGTTGGGCTATATGCTGCCCAACTGTTGTGGCAGCGCGGAATTTGTGCCCCTGACCAAATTGCAGGTTTTCTTGATCCCCAATACTACCAGCCAGCCAGCCCATTTGAGTTTGGGCAAGAGATGGACTGGGCGATCGATCGCTTGCAACGAGCACAGGTAAACCAGGAAATCATCGCGATTTGGGGGGATTTTGATGCGGATGGGGTCACTGCCACGGCTGTTTTGTGGGATGGGTTAGGACAATTTTTCACCCCAAATCAACAGCTTTTCTACTACATCCCCAATCGTATTACCGAATCCCACGGCTTATCGATCACTGGATTACACCGTCTGAAACAACAGGGTTGTTCGCTCATTGTGACCTGCGATACGGGCAGCAGCAATTGGGCAGAAATTCAACTGGCAAGCCGCCTGGGCATGGATGTGATTGTGACCGATCACCATACTTTACCGGACGATCGCCCCCCCGTGGTTGCTATTCTCAATCCCCGCTATTTGCCAGCCACACATCCCCTAGCTACCCTATCAGGCGTTGCCGTTGCCTATAAGCTCATAGAAGCCTTGTACCAGGCTGCACCGACTCCTCCCACGAAACCACTGGAACACCTCCTCGATCTGGTTGCCATTGGGCTAATTGCTGATTTGGTAGAGTTGCGAGGCGATTGTCGCTATTTGGCACAACGAGGCATCGATCGCTTGCAGCAACAGTTATCCCCAGACCGACAAACTCGTCCTGGTATCGCTCGTCTACTGGAGTTGTGCAAACGCAGTGGCGATCGTCCTACCGATATCTCCTTTGGCTTGGGACCCCGCATCAATGCAGTCAGCCGTATTCAGGGCGATGCTCATTTTTGCGTTGAGCTACTGACTAGTCAGGATGCAGCGCGCTGTCGAGAATTGGCAGAAGCCACGGAACTGGCAAACACTCGTCGCAAAGCTCTGCAACGGAATGTGTACCAGCAAGCTGTCGCTAAACTAGCACAATTGGATCTCTCTACGACTCGTGTCATTGTGCTGGTCGATGCCCAATGGGCAGTCGGTGTGTTGGGTTTGGTCGCAGGGCAGATCGCTCAAGAATATGGCTGTCCAACAATTTTGTTGAGTACGGAGGGAGGAGAGGAGATACAAGGAGTCAGAGAACCTGCAGAAACATTGGGAGAGCAGACAGGTGAAGCAAGAGATGGGGAGAATGCGGCAGATGGGGGAATCCAATCCAAAATTCAAAATCCAAAATTTCCTGTTCTGGCACGAGGATCAGCGCGATCGGTGAACCAGATTGACCTTTACCAACTGGTGCAGGAGCAGGCACATTTATTGCATCGATTTGGTGGACATCCGTTTGCGGCAGGGTTGAGTTTGCCTGTTGAGAATATTGCTTTGTTTACAGAAGCAGTGAATCAAAAACTGCGACGGTTGACAGAGGGCGAGCGGGTATCGTCGGTGCAGGCAGATTTGGTGGTCACAGTTTCGGAGTTAGGCAAGCGATTGTTTCAGGAATTGAAGCTGCTAGAACCTTGTGGAATGGGCAATCCAGTACCCAGGTTGTTGGTTCAAAACGGTTGGTTTGAGCGAGTCTGGAACCGCAATATCGAAGATTGGAAGGGTGGTAAGCAGCGCTATATTCAGACAGAGTTTGTATTACGGGATGATTCTGACTCGGCAGGGTTTGCGGGGGTTTGGTGGGGACATTACAAGGATGAGATTCCTGTCGATCGTTGTGATGTGATCGTCGAGTTAGACAGTAACTCCTACAAAAAACGCTATGAGGTACGGCTCATTGCAGTCCGGACCGCAGCGGCGATGCAGTCGGTGCAATCCGCCGCAACACTCGATTGGTTGATCGATTTGCGCCCCGAAAAGGCGATTGCAACCCAGACAGTTGAATCCTCCCACGCTACTCGCCCCTCTCCCCCCCCGGAAGCGCTGGTTCTGCAACAATGCCCAACCAGTTGGAGCGAATTGCAAATCTGGTTTCGTCGTGCCGTCCAGGAGCAGCGATCGTTGGCGATCGCCTACCCCGCCCCAGTCAGCCGTTCTCCGATCTCAATCTGGCAACAACTCGCCGGGATTGCCAAGTACCTCAGCCGCACAGGCAACACTGCCACCCGTTCACAACTCTACGACAAGTTGGGAATTGGCGATCGTCCGCTGCAACTGGGCTTTTATGCGCTGAGACTGGCAGGCTTTGCTGTGACTTATGAAGGGCAGGCGTTTCACCTCACTTGGCAACCTGATCCCTCAATACTAGCCACTGATCTCACATTGACCGAGGCGATCGAGCAATTTTTGACCGCAATTCGAGAAGAACACTTTCGACGACAATATTTTTACCAAATGCCTTTGGCAACCATGCAGGCATTGGCAAGGCAAACGGTGACACAATAGAGCGAATGTTCAATCCTCTCTCGTTGGCTGGTGGGTGTCTCTGATGTCGAGTGAAAAACGACGATGGTTTCAGTTAGCTCTGCAATTACGTGGCTCGGTGGTGCTCAGTGTGTTACCCCGATCGCTCTTTTGCGGAGCCTTTGGGCTACTGATTTCACTCCTTCATGCTTATGGCGCACCTGTCAATCTGCCATTTCTGGCAAGTTTGATTCCTAATATTGTGTTGGGCTTGTTACTGGTGTTCCGCACCAACACTGCCTACGATCGCTATTGGGAAGGGCGCAAGTTTTGGGGATCGATCGTCAATACCGTGCGCAATCTGGCACGACAAATTTGGATCGCAGTGGAAGAAAAACAACCCGACGATCGCACCACTAAAATCAAAGCCCTGCGTCTATTAGTCGCATTCGCCGTTGCCACTAAACTCCATCTCCGCCAAGAACCGCTCGACGAAGAGCTGCGAGTTTTGCTTCCTTCCGACCAGCACTACATCACCCTCAAAGACATGAACCATCCGCCGCTAGAAGTTGCCTTCTGGTTAGGCGATTATTTTCAACGTCAACATCAACGCCAGTGTCTCAACACTTATCAACTGGCAGCTTTGCATAAATTGCTGGATCTTTTGGTCGATTGTTTGGGGGGTTGTGAGCGCATCCTTCGCACCCCTATGCCACTTGCCTATGCCATTCACCTGAAGCAATTATTGTTGCTCTATTGTTTGTCGTTGCCGTTTCAGATGGTGGGTAATTTGGGCTGGTGGACGGCACTGATCGTGGTGCTGATTAGCTTTACCCTGTTTGGCATTGAAGAAATTGGGGTAGAAATTGAAAATCCATTTGGGCATGATCCCAACGATTTGCCTCTGGATACGATTTGCGCCACCATGCTCCGCAATATCGAAGACTTGATTACCCTCGCCCCTAGCCAACGATCGTGGCTTGATACCCCAGGCAAAGTCACCGATGCAACCATAGAAATTGACTTTTAAGCAACTGACCAGGGCAATTTCTTATGCCATTCGTCACCAGTTTGATGCTTTAGACAGATGAACAAAATACTTGATAGTGGAACGCTTAGAGGCATCCCAACACTTGTAAGTTTGCAACTTGATACAATGCAACGCTGCTTACAGGAGGTGTTGTTTGCGATCTCATCTATTTAAATCAGGAGAAAATTTATGATTCAGCGTGGTTCTAAAGTTCGTATTTTGCGAAAAGAATCTTACTGGTACAAAGATGTAGGAACGGTAGCATCCCTAGACCAGAGTGGCATTAAATACCCGGTGATCGTGCGCTTTGAGCGGCTGAACTATGCAGGGGTGAACACGAATAATTTTGCAACGGCAGAACTGGAGGAGGTCGCTGGACCGACTGCAAAAGGTAAAACCACACCGACTGCTTCAGGCGGCAAGCAAACCCCCCTCGAACCCTCAGTGCGTAAAACAGGCGGGTCGCCCTCCACAATGGCAAAAACTACCGCGGAAGGTGATACCCCAGGAGGCAATCCCGAGGTAGAGGGGGATCCGAATCAGGGGACTGAAGCGCGTTAGTGGTCTGTCAAGACTGTTTTGAGGGGGTGAAAACCCTCAAAACATCTCAAAAATGGTTTTTGTAGATTTGAGTGACTCCTCAAATCTATCCTGATGGACTACTAGGTTGTGTGATGGACTGGCTGGACTGACGATCGCCTGAATCTCGCAAATGCCTGAACAAAAAGGGATTGAGGGCACGCTATTCGATCGTACCCTCAATCCCTCTTCAGGTTCATTCGCTGTAATCTAAGCGTCTGCGGCTGTCTCTGCCCCAGCTTCCTCAGCCGAGGTTTCCTCAGCCGCTTCAGCCGCGACAGATTCCTCAGCCTCTCCTTCGGTGCTGGCTTCCGGTTCGGGCGCTTCTACCTTGGGTTGGGGTTTAGGTCCTCGCATCAGGGCAAGAGGAACTGCGGGCACTTTCTCTTCACGATCGTCCTTTCCTTTGCCCCGACCTGATTTGCGACCTTTACCACTGCGTTCTGGGCGATCGTTCTTCCGTTCTTGGCGATTCTCTTGTTCGACTTCACTACTGCGCTCGACGCGCTCAGATTTTTTAATGGGTCGCTCAACCATGTCTTCATCTTCCTTAATGCCTTGCCAATCCTACCCTAGAAAGATGGCAGTCGTGTTCTAAATGGTCGTTCAATCTGTGAACCTCGCAGCATCCTGATTAAAAAGTAAAAGCTCTGGAGCTTCGGAAATCCCAGAGCTTGAGACAGTTCAGTTACGATCGTCCAGTTACTTCCGCAACTTTAAAATATCGACCACGACTGCCAGACTTTCTTCATACAGCACATCATGTCCCCAGCGTTGCAGTTGTTGACTGAGTAGGAATTCTGCTTTTTGGTCAGAAAGGGCGCTCACTTGCTCAGTGCGACATGCCTGCGCGCTTCCCCCCGCTTCCATACGCATACACCCAGTAGACTCTGAACAGAGAATCGTGCAGCAATCTGCCTGGAGATTGGTTGAGGTGACTCGAATCCCGACCAAGTCGCCCAAAATCTCTCCCCAATCGGCAGTCGGGATGGCTGCCAATTCGGCTTCAATTTCGCGTTGGTTGGGACTTTTGAACTTCACATGCTTGAGGTCATAGTCACCTCCGGTTTCGATGTATTCGATCGGCTGCCAATTTAATCGACTGGCAATCCATCCCAAATACATCAGCGCCTGGGCCGCATTGCCTTTTTCGTAGTCAATGGCGATGCGATCGACCTCACACAATGCAGCTCGCCGTTCCGGCGGATCAAATGCCGCTGCCATGAGTTCTTGCCAAGGTGACAAGCGATGCCAATTGAGATCGGCAATATAAGATTCGTCATCAATCAAGCTATGGATCTTGATAAATTCTGATTCGGGATCGCTAAAGTAGCAAGAGTCAAGAATTAAACAGTGACAAAATTCAGCCAGCGTTTTGAAGAGTTCTTGCTCTGGGTTGGGGGTCGCTTTCCACCAAACAAACCGGGGTAAATCGGGGATCATCAAAGAAGTGACCAATTCCCCCACCCGGTTGAGAGCAGCTTTGGTGCCTCGCAAGGTAATATATTCGCAGCAAATCAAGTTGCCACTATCTCCACTTTTCTGCACAGGGCAGTAAGCTGAGACCTGAGCGGTGACCCCTTCATCTTTACCGAGCGTGGGACAGAGGGTAATGATGCGGCAAGGGTTTTGTACCGCGATCGCATCGCTCATACTAAATCCCCGCAGATTGGGGTTAGAGATTTGGGTGCGTTCTAGAGGTTGTTTAGCAAATTCAGATCGCAACCGTTCTAGAGTAATGGGATCAACGCGCCCTGTGGTAATCAGTCCGTAAGCCTTTTGTGCCGCTTGTACAGCCCCCTTCGTCAGAGGTCCATGAATCCCATCGATCGGACCATCATAAAAGCCCAACGCCGCTAGCAATTGCTGGAATTCTTCTGGCTCGTAGACCACCATGCTAAACGTAGAAGCACGTTTGGCAACCGGAGTAGCGCGATCGCCACTCTGGCTGTACCAGATGCTATTGAGTTCTGCCTCAATCTCGTCCAGAGAGATGTCTTTCGGTCTCTGTAGTGCAACAAGGGGGGTAGTCGTCATAGTCTGTGGGTATGATTCGTAGGTGGTGTTCGGTTCAAGGTTTGAGTTTGCGGTGTTGAGTTTTGAGTAAATTTTGCTCAGAACTCGTCACCCGTTCCTCATCGCATCTGAATCTACAGCCTTCGCCAGTTACGGTTATCTCGATTCAGCAACAACTCGGATTCAACGGGTCCCCAGGTTCCTGCTTCGTAGAGTGAAATGGCTTCGGGTGCGGCAGGTGCATCCCAAACTTCCAACAGCGGTGTGAGAATTCGCCAGGAGGCTTCGACTTCATCACCCCGAGTGAATAGTGTCTGATCGCCCAACATACAGTCAATCAGCAGACGACTATAGGCGTCTGTATTCGCTTGACCAAAAGCAGTGGCATATCGGAAATCCATATCCACCGATCGAGTTCTGAGAGACGTTCCCGGTGTTTTCACTTCAAATCGCATCGAAATCCCTTCATCGGGCTGAATGCGCAGTGCCAGAACGTTAGGGTTGGCTTGCTTAGCCGCTGACTGGAACATCAGAAACGGTACTTCCCGAAACTGGATCGCGATTTCTGACATTCGCTTGGGCATGCGCTTGCCAGTTCGCAAATAGAATGGCACGCCTTTCCAGCGCCAGTTGTCAATTTGTAGCTTCAAAGCCGCGTAAGTTGGGGTAGTGGAACCCGGCGCAGCCCCTTCTTCCGATCGGTAAGCGGGCACTTGTTTACCCTTCATCCAGCCAGCCGTATATTGTCCGCGAATTGCTGAAAAATCAAGATTTTCCAGGTCAGCTAAACGACTTGCCTGGAGTATTTTTACTTTTTCATTGCGGATACTGTCTGCTTCCAAGGAGTTGGGAGGCTCCATTGCTGTCAGACAAAAGAGTTGCATTAAGTGGTTTTGCACCATGTCTCGTAATGCACCTGATGTCTCGTAATATCCGGCGCGTCCCTCTAAGCCCACCGTTTCAGCAACCGTGATCTGAACGTGATCAACAAACTGACGATTCCACAACGGTTCAAAGATGGCATTAGCAAACCGGAAAACCATCAGGTTTTGCACGGTTTCTTTCCCCAGGTAGTGGTCAATCCGGTAGATTTGCTCTTCATTGCAAACCTGTCGCACCACTCGATTGAGGATCTGGGCGGAGCCAATATCCCGACCAAAGGGTTTTTCAATCACCAATCGCTGCTTGCGGGGGTCTTCGATCATCTTGGCTGCCCCCAGTTGCTGCACCGCTTCACCAAAAAATTTGGGGGCAACAGAAAGATAAAAAACTCGATTGCCGCGTGTTCCTCGCTGCGTATCTAATTCACTGAGAAAGATCTTAAGCTTTTGATAGCTTTCAGGATTATCGATGTCACCAGGGCAATAGTACAAGCCTCTGGCAAAATCATCCCAAATGGCAGGCGCACCAATCCCGCCACCAAACTCTTCGACGCCTTCGCGCATGTGTTCCCGGAAGAAGTCGTGGCTCCAATCTCGACGGGCGACTCCAACGATCGTCAATTCGGGCGGCAACCTTCGTTCGCGCTTCATCTGATAAATAGCCGGGACAAGCTTCCGTTGAGTCAGGTCACCGGAGGCACCAAAAATGACTAGAATTTGAGGTTCTGGAATGCGATCTTGTTGTAAGCCAACGCGCAGTGGGTTTTCAAGCAGAGTGACCATAGGCAGTAGGGGAGAAGAGAGTGCGGGCAATAGGGCAGTAGACTAGAAAGAGATTTTCGGGTAAAGCATGGCTGTGAAACAACGCTGCCTTACCCGCAACGGTCTAAACAGTTGCCAATTGTTTAGCTTTGTCTTCGAGCGATCGCATCAAAGATTCAAAGGGTTGAACGAACTTATCGATACCTTCATCGAGTAACTCGTCCATGACTCGATCAAGATTGATGTCAATATCGGCATCTTTCAAGCTTTCGATCAAGGTATAGGCATTGTCGAGGTTCGATTCAAGCCGATCGGCAACATCGCAATGGTCAGCGCAAGCTTCGATCGTCGCAGGAGGCAGGGTATTGACGGTATCGGCTCCAACCAGTTCATCCACATACATCACATCGTTGTAGTTAGGATTTTTGGTGCTGGTGCTTGCCCACAACAGCCGCTGCACTTTAGCCTTGTGAGGGACTAAAGCTTGCCAGCGATCGCTTTCGACAATTTTCTTGTATTCCTGGTAAGCAATCTTGGCATTGGCAATGGCAACTTTTCCTTGAATGGCAGCAAGCTTGGCTGAAACTTCAGGGGTGGAGATGCCTTTACTTCGTAACAGTTCTATACGATCGTCAATTTTGCTATCGATGCGGCTGAGGAAAAAGCTCGCAACGGAGGCAATGTTGTGGATGGGTTGCCCCTTGGCGACGCGCTGCTCCAGCCCTCGGATATATGCCCAGGCAGCGTCAATGTAGCTTTTTACAGAGAATAGTAACGTGACATTCACGTTAATGCCTTCGCTGATGACTTGTTCTACTGCGGGCAAGCCTTCCGGTGTACCAGGAATCTTGATCATCACATTCTCTCGCTCGATCGCTTGGAAGTAGCGCCGTGCCTCGGAGATCGTTTTTTCGGTATCCCGGGCAATGATGGGAGGGACTTCGATACTGATGTAGCCATCCAGTCCGTTGGATGCCTCATAAACTGGACGAAAGATATCGCAAGCCTGGCGAATATCCTCAAAGATCAGCGTTTCGTAGATCTCGAGCAGGGGTTTCCCGGCTCTGATCCCGGCTTCGATCGCCGCGTCGTAGATTTGGTTACCGACGATCGCTTTTTCGAAAATAGCTGGATTGGAGGTGATCCCGCGCAATCCTCGCGTTTCAATCAGACGCTTGAGTTCGCCAGACTCAATCAAATCGCGGGTCAAATTATCCATCCAGATACTCTGACCCAGTGCAGCGATTTCTAAAAGAGGGTTTTGTGTGACAGTCATGCTTAATCGCTCCTGGTGGTTTATCCTTCGCCATTCTTGACCGATGACAAGTGGCGATCGTCCATCAGCGTTTCATCGCCAACTTGTCTTCTTCTTCGCGCTTCTGTTCATGAATGAAGGACTCGACCAGCGACACATCCTCTTTGCTACCGATTACGAGCGGCGTCCGAGCGTGCAGCTTTTCTGGCAATACATCCAGAATGTCTTGGGTGCCAGTACTGGCACGTCCTCCAGCTTGCTCCATCAAAAAAGCTAAGGGAGCAGATTCATAAAGCAGGCGCAGTTTGCCTTCTGGCTTTTTCACCGTACCCGGATAGAGAAACACCCCTCCCTGAAACAGAATGCGGTGGAAATCTCCCACTAAAGCACCACTGTAGCGAGCGGTATATCCTTCATGGCGGTGTACGTAGCGGGTGTAATCTCGAATCGATTCGTCCCATTGCCAGAAGTTGCCTTCATTGACACTGTAGATGGGACCATGCTCCGGGACTTGAATATTCTCGTTGGAAAGAATGAATTCCCCTAAGCTGGGATCAAGGGTGAAGGCGTGTACCCCTCGCCCAATGGAATACACCAGCATGGTGCTGGGTCCATACAGGATATATCCCGCTGCAATCTGTTTACGTCCGCTTTGAAGTAGATCTTGAGCGGAGCCATCCACATCGGTGCCTTCTTGTTGCCGGATGGCAAAAATAGAGCCGACGTTGATATTGGTATCAATGTTGGAAGAGCCGTCGATCGGGTCATAGAGCAAGGTATATCGACCGATCGGGCAGTTTTCTGGAATGTAGTAAGGTTGCTCCATTTCTTCAGAAGCTAACCGACAGACCAATCCGCTCTGCTGAAAGACAGAAATAAACACCTCATTGGCATAAACATCCATCTTTTTGACCGACTCGCCCTGAACATTCACATCGCCTGTGAATCCCAAAACGCCTTCCATTAAGCCCGCACGGCTGAGCCGGCGAGCAATCAGCTTGCCAGCCAAGGCGATCCGGTTCATCAGAGCACTTAAGTCCTGAGCATCGGCAGAGAAACTTTGTAGTTGTTGCAAAACATGACGAGAAAGGGTCATGCAGTCACGATCCAGTGCGCGATCGCGATCCTGAGGTTGGTAGGCATCAACCATTTTTGTATCCTCCCTGTAGCGTAGGGCTGAACCCAGAGGTTTCTAGGTTACAGATGCCTTAACACCTCCTATCTTAGGGAGGGTTTCTCAAAACGACAGGGAACTTTAGGTCATCTATAGAAATGGACTGCTTGTGTGTGCTGGCATACACCTGGTTTAACCCACCGTCCGCCGAGCAAAGACTTGACGATCGCGTCACATTTCTGCACGCTAAGGGGCATACACCACTCAGAGCAACTATATGAGCGAATCAGAACATGGGTCAGGGCATGGGCTTCGGCTTTTTGGTAAAACCATCCCTCTTTACGTCCAAATCCTGATTGCCCTGTTGCTTGGGGTTGGATTGGGAATTTTGTTAGGGGCGGGTCAACCTAGCCCCCAGGCTGCCTTAATTGCTAAAGATCTGGCAATTCCCTGTAGCTTGGTGCTCAAAGCATTGCGTGCACTTGCTACCCCTCTGATTTTGCTGGCAGTGTTGCACTCCTTTCTTACCACCAACATTCCCGGTCGAGCTGGACGGCGACTGGCAGTGCTGTTGCTGACAAACACTCTAGCAGCGATTTTGATCGGTCTTTTGGTTGCCAACGTGTTGCAACCAGGGAAATGGGAGCGCCTTACCCTACCCGCCGATGCAGAGACGGTGACAAAAAGCTTTGACCCCTGGGGGTTGCTGGAAAGTAGTGTGCCAGAAGCGGTACTCAAACCCTTAGTCGATAACAACGTCATTCAGTTGATTGTCCTGGCGCTAGCATTTGGCATCGTCTTGCGGGGGCTGAAAAATAAACAGATTGCTGAGGGCAAGACCGACTATGTGGCAGTTGAACAGTTTGTCACCATCTTTTTTGAGGCAGTGATCCGCATCTTGATGTGGGTGATCCTGTTGGTGCCAGTGGCGGTCTTCGGAATTGTGGCGAAAACAGTGACGCTCCAGGGTTTCAGTCCATTCAAAGCCTTGGGTGCATTCATCATTGCTGTACTGCTGGCATTGTTTCTACAAGGCTGCTACTACCTCGTGCGGGTCAAGCTGGGTTCGTGGATCACGCCCAAACGGTTTCTAACGGGAGGTTCAGATGCGCTCTTGACTGCTTTTTCGACTGCATCCTCAACCGCCACGATGCCTGTCACTTTTCGGGGTCTCCTGGAGAAAGTGGGATTGCGCGAATCGTCTGCATCTCTGGGCGCGTTGGTTGGCAGCAACTTCAACAATGATGGCACGGCACTCTACGAAGCGATGTCGGCTCTGTTCATCGGTCAAGTGCTGGGGTTGAACCTGAATCTAGAACAGCAGTTGGTTGTAATTTTGACTTCCATTTTTGCTTCGGTCGGTGCAGCAGGGATCCCCGAAGCAGGATTAGTCACGATGACTCTGGTGTTCACCGCGGTGGGTTTACCTACGCAGTATATTGCCTTGTTGATTACGGTCGATTGGTTTCTCGATCGCTGTCGCACTGCGCTCAACGTCATGGGCGACATGACAGTCAGTTGTCTGTTGGATGGGAAGGAGCGCAAGCAAGAACTAGAACCTGGGTTAGAAGAGGTTTTGATGCCAGAAGTAGATTAGTCAAGCAGGAAGGAGGAGGCAATGGGAAAAGGAATTTCAACTCAAAACTCGAAACTTTCTCTGCTCCCTGATTCCTCCCACCACGTATTAACAGGCTTGCTATCCTGAAGGAAGTTGCCCTGCCGGATCTTGTGAGTGAATCTATGAGCCAACAACCTACCCGTATCTGCATTCTTGGTGGAGGCTTTGGGGGGCTTTATACGGCACTTCGTCTCAGTCAGTTGCCCTGGTCTAGCACAGAGAAGCCTGAAATCGTTTTGATTGACCAAAAAGATCGCTTTCTCTTCACGCCCTTGCTTTATGAATTGGTGACGGGAGAACTGCAAACTTGGGAAATTGCCCCGCCATTTGAAGAAGTTTTGGCAAATACGGGGGTGAGGTTTTTTCAAGCAGCAGTGGCAGCGATCGACATCGAGGCAAAGCGAGTCCATTTTTGCGATCACCCTGATCTGACCTACGATCGCCTGGTATTGGCAATGGGTGGCGAAACACCGCTGGATCAGGTGCCAGGGGCACAGTCTTATGCTATTCCCTTTCGGACGATCGCCGATGCCTACCGCCTGGAAGAACAGTTGCGAATTTTGGAAGAGTCCGATCGCGAAAAAATCCGAATTGCGATCGTCGGGGCAGGCTATAGCGGCGTAGAACTGGCGTGCAAACTCGCCGATCGCCTCAAAAACCGAGGACGGATTCGTCTGGTCGAACTCTCCAACCAAATCCTCAAAAACTCGCCAGAGTTTAATCGTCAGGCTGCTAGCCAAGCCCTGTCCGATCGAGGCGTTTGGCTCGATTTAGAAACGGCTGTAGAAGCAATTTCAGTCGAAAGCATTTCTTTGCTCTATAAAGCCAAAGTAGATACGATCCCGGTCGATCTGGTGCTATGGACAGTGGGTACTCAGGTGGCTGAAGCAATGCGCTCGCTGCCGCTCAAGCAAAATCCGCGCCATCAAATTGTCGTGAACCCCACCTTGCAATCCCTCGATGATCCCAACATTTTTGCCCTGGGCGATCTGGCAGACTGCAAAGATGCTGATGGCAAACAAGTTGCCACCACAGCCCAAGTCGCCATGCAACAGGCCGACTATGTGGGATGGAACCTTTGGGCATCGCTGACCGATCGTCCCCTCCTGCCCTTCCGCTACGAGCATTTGGGCGAAATGATGGCACTCGGCATCGATAATGCCACCCTGACCGGGATGGGGGTGAAGCTCGATGGATCACTCGCTTATGTGGCGCGTCGCCTCGCCTATCTCTATCGGATGCCTACCCTGGAACATCAACTCAAAGTCGGGCTGAACTGGATCGCCCGTCCACTGATGGACGCTTTGAATTAATCCCGATGCCAGAGGGTGACACCACCTGCTTTATCGATCAGCGTAATCCCTTGAGCTTTCAGTTCATCACGGATACGATCGCCCTCTGCCCAATTCTTCGCCTGCCTCGCTTCTTTTCGCTGTTGAATCAGCGCTTCGATTTTGGCATCGGTAAAACCGATTGTTAGATCCCCGCTCATTGAAGAATGAGCAACTATCTTGCCAGAAAGTGTTTCGAGTCCCAAAACTTTTGCAAGGCTAACAAAGGTTTGAAATTGAAGCTGTAGCTGCTCAATAGGCAGATCGAGCCGGCCCTGATGTACCAGTTGGTTACCCTCGCGACGCAGATCCTTTGCCAACTCAAACAGCACCGAGAGGGCGATCGGGGTATTGAAATCGTCATCCATTGCTTCGTTAAACCGATCGACGATCGCCTGATCCAACGCTTCCCCATCCGACCAACCCGGTAGCGCTTGGAACTTCGCTCCATACTGAAAAGCTTCTTGCATGGTTCTCCAACCACTTGCAGCCGCTTCTAATCCCTCAGCTGTAAAGTCGATCGGCTTACGGTAGTGCGCCTGAAGGACAAAGAGACGAAATGCCATGGGGTCATATTCCTTTAGCAAATCGCGAGTCAGGCGAATATTGCCGATCGACTTCGACATTTTCTCGCCATCCATATTGACAAAACCGTTGTGCAACCAGTAGCGCGCCAGCGGCTTGCCCGTCACCGGTTCACTCTGAGCAATCTCATTCTCATGGTGAGGAAACTGCAAATCCATGCCCCCCGCATGGATATCGATCGACTCGCCCAACTCCTGCCGTACCATTGCCGAGCACTCAATATGCCAACCCGGACGTCCCTTGCCCCAAGGCGACTCCCAGGCAGGCTCACCCGATTTCGCAGCTTTCCATAGGGCAAAGTCAAACGGATCTTTTTTCTTCTCACCTTCCTCGTCGGTCTCGACCCGACCACTTGCTCCCGCCTGCATCTCGTCGAGCTTGCGTCCAGAGAGTTTGCCGTAGCCAGAGAATTTTCGTACCGAGTAGTACACATCTCCATCAGCAGCATAGGCATACTGACGCTGTTCCAACTCATGAATCAGACGTTGAATCCCATCAATCGTATGAGTGGCTCTAGGATAAGAATCTGCGCGCAGGATATTCAGTCGATCGGCATCCTCAAAATAGGCGGCAATAAAGCGATCGGCAACTGCTTGCATTGTCGAGCCTTCACTGACTGCCCGCTTCAGAATCTTGTCATCAATATCGGTGAAATTCTGCACATAGCGCACGTCATAACCCAAATGCCTGAGGTAGCGCCGCACCACATCAAAAATGATGAAAACCCGGGCATTGCCCACATGAAAGTAGTTGTACGCCGTAATGCCGCACACATACATGCTCACCTTGCCAGGTGCCAGCGGCTCAAACAATTCCTTGCAGCGTGTCAGGGTGTTGTAAATCGTCAAAGGCATGGCACAGGTCAATAAATCAGGGGTCGTGGTCGTACATGATTGCATATCACCCAAGCTTGATGCAGGCTGAGCAGCCAAGCAGAGTGATCTTAAATCCAGTCTGGAATGATAATGAATCTCAAATTCACCATAATGGAAGAAGAAATGCACAAGATCCTATTCTATTGTTAGGATTTGATACAGGTTTCCGTTCCGATTATCCAAATCCCACTATCTTTCGATCCCATTGTCTGACGTTATTGACAATCGCGCTATGCAATCAGCCGTTACCTCTGCTTCGACTGGAATGGACGCACCCAAACACGGTTTACCCGTCACCATCATTACGGGTTTTTTGGGCAGCGGCAAAACAACCCTCCTCAACCATATCCTGACTAACCAGCAAGGGCTAAAAACTGCGGTATTGGTCAACGAGTTTGGTGAGATTGGCATCGACAACGAGCTAATCATCACGACCGATGACGACAACATGGTGGAGCTAAGCAATGGTTGCATCTGCTGCACCATCAATAACGACCTCGTGGAAGCGGTCTACAAAGTGCTGGAGCGCTCAGACAAAATTGACTATCTCGTGGTGGAAACCACGGGACTCGCAGATCCCCTTCCCGTCGCTCTCACCTTTTTGGGTACCGAACTGCGTGACATGACTCGACTGGACTCGATCGTCACCGTGGTAGACTCCGAAAACTTCAGCCTGGATCTGTTCAATAGCGAAGCCGCTTACAACCAAATTGCTTACGGCGACATCATTCTCCTGAATAAAACAGATTTGGTCGATGAAGCCGATCTGGATGTTCTGGAAGTCCGCATTCGGGACATTAAAGAAGGCGCCAGAATTCTCAGAACGGTGAAAGGTCAAGTACCTTTAGCACTGCTATTGAGTGTGGGACTATTCGAGTCTGACCAGTACTTTGATGCAGAAACGACAACCCAAGCACGCGATCATGATCACGATCATGCCCATCATCATGCTGATCAGGCTCATCATGGGCATGACCACCTCGATCACGACCACGATCATGACCACCATGAGCACGACCACCCCGATCATCATGGGCATGAAGATCATTCAGCTTGTGATCACGACCACGGACACTGCACCCACGACCACGACCACCACCACTCCAATCACCTGGAAAATGATGGCTTCACTTCACTCTCTTTTCAGAGTGATAAACCCCTCGATATCCGAAAGTTCCAACATTTCCTAGATAACCAGCTTCCCCCCAGCATTTTCCGCGCAAAAGGCATTCTCTGGTTCACTGAAAGTCCCAAGCGCCATGTCTTCCACCTGAGTGGCAAGCGTTTTTCTCTGGATGATGATGAGTGGAGAGGACAACCTAAAACTCAGCTGGTTTTCATTGGACAGGAATTGGACCACGAGACGCTACGATCGCAACTGGAAAAATGTGTTGCTATCCCCACGGTCAGTCGGGGCAAAGGATTTGGCAAATCATCGGGATGAGTCAGAAAATCGCTTGAGGATACGTTTTGGAGTCTGCTCAAGAAGTTCTGGTCTGTCAGTACACGAACTGTTTAAATAACGGCTCTGCTGAGGTGCTGGCAGCATTTGTTGCTAACCCGGTAGCAGGGGTAACGGTGAGCGGCTGCGGGTGTCAGGGGCAATGTAATCTGGGACCCACTGTGCGTATCTTGCCCTCGAATGATTGGTATTGTCGGCTCAAACCTGACGATGTAGCTGCGATCGTTGAGCAACATCTCAAAGGCGGAAAACCTGTAACAGCTCTACTGCATCCTCGACTGCATCCGCAAGAGTTGCACCAAAGCTAAGGAGAATCAGCAAAATCTTGATTTCATTTAGGGAATGACCCACGAATGCGCGTGATTGCCCAACGAGTTCAATCTTCTCAGGTCATAGTCGAAGGTCGAATTGTGGGAAAAATCGGGCGAGGTCTCAATCTGCTGATAGGGATCGCAGCTACAGACACTGCAACAGAACTCGACTGGATCGCGCGAAAGTGTTTGGAATTAAGAGTCTTTCCAACCGAACAAGGCGATCGATTTGACCAATCCGTGCAGGAGATTGGCGGTGGATTGCTCGTGATCAGCCAATTTACCCTGTATGGAGACTGTCGCAAGGGTCGTCGTCCCTCGTTCGATCGGGCTGCCCCACCCGAGCTCGCAAAGCCGCTGTATGAATATTTTGTCAGTCAACTCCGATTGAGCGGTTTGCCAGTAGAAACCGGTATCTTTGGGGCAAAAATGCAGGTTGCGATCGAAAATGATGGTCCAGTCACCCTCCTATTAGAACGAGAAGCCCCCTGAACTGAGAGTTAAATGTTCTTTCCGGATAGCTTCTCCTGTCGTTCGCTAAGGAAGTTAATCGACCACTCGGAGTCTACCAGCACGTAATAGATCGAAAATTCGGTTTAGTTGGCTCTGTTCAGCTTTGCCGATGGAACTTTGCGATAGCAAAATCGACATAAAACGTTGCTGGTCAGCTCGATTGATTTTACCGCAAGCAAGAATATTTTCAATGATGATTTGAAGCTCAGAGTGAGACAGGTAAGCGTCGGTTTTCATAAGCAATACAGTACACGTAAAATGCCAGAATCGAATTTTTTTAGAGGTGCTGAAAATGTCATTTATTGATTGAAATCTCAAACATCTTGTGACACAAATCACAGATTTTCCAAATATCTAAAAATGACATCACTCACTACCGCAATATTCTAAACAATGACTCTTTTAAGTCATACGGGGATTCCCACGAGAAGAAAAATTACCTCTTCGAGTAGTCTGTATTCTTACTGAAAAAAAATTAATAGAATCGTAGAAAATTGCTTCTCGTTATTCGCAAACCCTTTATTTATAAAGGAATAGAGGGTTTTATTAAAAGTAGCTTGATGCAAAGAGATTAAAATATGTTTTCAGTTTTACTCGAAAGAGCCAATCTCTTTTAATACCTTTTTGGTTTCTGTACGGTAAACCTCATCGTTTCTTTATGGAAACTCTTACCTACCTTTACGGAAAATCTCAGCTTCTTTTGTTTTTATAGATATAGGGGAACAAATCCATAGAGAAACTATCAAGGTTTCTGGATAGATAACCAATAGGCTGGATTTCACCAGCAAATGAGAGTTGTAAATGTATCAACCTGAACTCACTCTGGAAAGCAATCTACAATTCAAACAAAATCGTCTTGCGAATTGGCGGTTTGACCTGCTGCATCCTCTGCGCAACTGGCTTGAGGGCATCGATGTGCGCAACCCCGAATTGGCAAGACTGATTTGCAAGTTGATTCCAGCGCAATGCCCTTTTGAGCAAGACATCGTTTTATTCGGTCGCACAGTAGCTCATATTCCGCCTATGTGCAAATTGAACCCCTTATATGACCAGTTCGTAGGTCTACGGTTTCGGGCTTTATGTTACCTGGTCGATGAGTGTGGCGAAGAAGTTGCTGGATGACTCAAGAATCGCTTTTTCAATGCAATCTTGCCCCTAAAAACCAGCGCAAATGAGCGCCCGTCAAAAAAACTGACGCCTTCTCGCCATCAGGTAAGCAGTTGAGGTTCGCTCTCCTCTACAGATTCAAATCAACTGCAATGCGATGAGCACACGCAAACCCCGAAAATGCAACTGCATTCAATCCTTGACCCGGAAACGTACTGTCACCGACGCAATACAGCCCTGAGATGGCTGTGCGGTTGAATGGCATCCCCAATAGCCCCAATAATTTGCGCGATGGAATGGGTCCATAAGTGCCACTATCTCGTCTTAGGAAGCGACGATGGGTGCGAGGGGTGCCAATTTCTCGATAATCGACTTGTTCAGCTAAGTTGGGTAGCACTTGCTCTAGCCGCGAAATTAGACGATCGGCTGCGTCATTTTTCTTCTGCTGGTAAGCATGAGGAGAAAGTTCTTGCCAGTCTTCAATCCAACTGGGGGTAAAGGTGTGAATAATGTGGCGATCGGGGGGAGCCAGACTGGAGTCTAAAAGTGTGGGAATCGAAACAAAAATCGTTCCTTCAGCCTCTTCTAGACAATCCCAGTTCTCCAACAGAATATGATGACATTCTGTATCAGGAGGCAAAGCTTCAGCCTTAACTCCCAAATGTAGATTCAGGAAGCTAGGAGACTTTTGATAGCGCTGCTGCCACTTTTTCTCTGAATTTGGCATTTCTGCTACAGGCAGGAGTTTTTCAAACGTATCCCAGCGGGTGGCATTGGAAACGATGCGCTTTGCCCGAAAAATTTTACCGGAAGACAGTTGAACGCCCATCGCCCGTCCATTTTCAGTCAAGATCCGAGTCACTCTGGATTTATAAAGAATCGTGCTACCCGCTTTCTCTAACCCTTCTACAAGTTTGAGCGCAATTTGTCCAACGCCACCCTTCGGGTAGTTAATGCCACCATAGTGGCGATCAGAAAAGACCATTCCTGCATTGATCATGGGAGTCAAATCTGCTGGCACAACCGACCAGCAGTAGCATTCCATATCAATAAACTTCAGCAAGATGGGGTCAGAAATAAACCGCCTGGCAATATCGCCTACATTTTGGGGCAAATATTTAACCAATCCCAAGCACGCCAGTGGGTGCTGAAAGAAAACCCGAGTCAGATATCGGGGTTCTTCTAGAGAGAGCAAATCCATGGCGTTCAGGCAATTGAACACTTTCCAGCATTCGTCGTAAAACTGTCGAATCCCTTGGGCTTCGTGAGGGAAATGTTGCGTCAGTTCTTGCAAAAAATTCTCATAGTTTCGATGGACTTTTAAGTCCAATTTATCCGGTAAATGATAATGAATCTGAACGGGATCCGCGATCGTCTCCAAGCGAACATTCACTGCTTGTAGGGCGCGGGTTAGGAGATTCGTGGTGCCATGGTTGCCGAACCCGAAGATCATTGAAGCACCTACATCAAACCGATACCCAGCTCGCTCAAAGTAACCAGAACTCCCCCCAGGGATCACATAACTTTCTAGCACCAAGACCTTGGCGCCTTTGGCTGCCAACTGAGTTGCAGTCACTAATCCACCGATGCCTGAACCAATCACAATCGCGTCCCAAGGTTGTGACTCAGTGTGGAGTGGAGCTGTCTTAGCTGGACTAGAAAGTGTTTGCGGTAATCTGGCAGAAGCAGACATGGTTCAGGCGGCGATCGTACATTTTCCAGTGTATTTCAGAAGGTTGCGTCCAAGCGCGTATTGCTGACATGTCTAGAATGTTCTTTTTCTCGGAAATGCTGCGGCATGGCTAAAAAAAGAGGGACTGCGCTACTGCCCAGTCCCACCTGCCGATCCTCAGAGAGGAGAACACTTGAGAATTAGTCTAAATTTATTGCGAAAGAATGTCAATACTTAATGCAAATCTTTTTCAATAGAGCTTAGCCTTTGGACTTGATCTTCTTTCGCTTCAGCCAAAGTTTAGAAACGGGGAACCCGCACGATTGGGCTGGAACAGAGTATGATGGTTGCGTTTTACATTGTCCGAGCGATCGCCCCCAATGGCTCCTCAACTCCGCGTTAATGTTCCCAATCACCCCCTAATCCGGCACTGGTTAGCAGTCGCGCGCGATGCGGCAACACCCACCCCTTTGTTTCGCAGTGCAATGACCGAAATGGGGCGTTGGCTTACCTATGAGGCAATTCGGGATGAGGCTGTCGGAGCCTGGTTGCCGACCCTGGAAGTCATGGTAGAGACGCCCTTGGCTCCTTGCCCAGGCACGTTTATTAATCCAGAGGTGCCGATGGTGGTCGTCCCAATTTTGCGCGCAGGATTGGCGCTTTTAGACGGCGCTCAAGCATTGCTTCCCCTGGCATCGATTTATCACATTGGTTTAGCACGAGATGAAGAGACTCTGGAAGCAAGCTGCTATCTCAACAAATTGCCAGCATTCTTTGATCCCCAGACACGGGTCTTGATTACGGAGCCAATGTTGGCAACAGGAGGAACGATCATTTCTGTGATGAGCGAGTTGACAGCACGAGGGGTTGATCCTGCCTTCACGCGCATTATTTCGGTGGTCGCTGCGCCTCTTGCTTTACAAAAATTGGGAGGTCTCTATCCCACTCTGAATCTTTACCTGGGAGCGATCGATGAGGGCTTGAATGACCGAGGATTTATTGTGCCGGGGCTGGGTGATGCGGGCGATCGTACCTTTGGCACACTGAATCACGAGTAAGCACCTCGGTGTAATCTAGGCAGCGGGATCTTGCCACACGGTATGCAGGTCAGCAGACTGCGGTTAAGCTGAAGATAGAAAATCCGGTGATGTTAATACTGAAGATTAGCGATGAGTCAGCGAGATAATTTTTCAGGCGGGTTTGTTTTGGGAGCCATCTTCGGAGGAGTAGTCGGTGGCATTTTAGGAGCGACGCTCGTCTCTCGCCAATTGGGACAAGGAGAAGGAGATGGAGAAGATTTGAGTGCTGGCTTACCTGAAGCAAAGGCAACTAAGGGGAGAAGCTTTTTTAAGCCGCCAACTGAGCAAGGAATTGAGGCAGCACGGCAGGGGCTAGAAGATAAAATTGCGCAACTCAATGATGCGATCGATGATGTCCGGCAGCAGTTGAGTAATGTCAACCATAATGGGATAGAAGTCGGCGGTGAGCGAGCGCTGGCAAAAGATCCCTAAAAAACTGCTTGGCATCTTTACAATTCACGCACCTGTTGCAAGATTGGGTTAGTACTGGCAATCGTACGATTTCGATATGAAATGGAGTGTAGTTGGTGGAGCGATGATCACCCAACTGTTTGTATCTCAATCTCCAGTTCGCAAAGCATCCAGAACTCAGCGTGTCAAGCCTGAATTGGCGCCTCGTCGGTATACTAGTTTCATCGCATTGAAATTCAAATTAGAATCCTCAACCTTAATTAAGGAGACCGCTTAGTCTATGTCTTTTGCGTTTCAGGCACTGAGTACCTTTCTCTCGATCTACACCCTACTTTTGGTAATTCGAGTTCTTTTGACTTGGTTTCCCAATATCAACTGGTACGATCAGCCCTTCACGACCTTGAGCCAGCTAACAGACCCCTATCTCAATCTGTTCCGCTCCATTATTCCACCGCTAGGTGGAATGGATTTTTCTCCGATTCTGGCTTTTTTGGTGCTGCAATTAATCACTCAAATGGTGAATGGTCTTTCTGCGGGACAATTCTCCTTATAGCTGGGCGTCACTGTCTCAGGTTTAAAAGTGCTGCTAGACAAGCAACCCCATGATTGAAAAAGCAATTGTCAGAGTTAATCTAGATTTTGACGGCTTGCAGAAAGATTTGCATCCTGCTGCATATCTGGAATTAGGCAAGGGGCCCAAGTTGCTCATGTTGCACGGTTTTATGGGAGATGCAACCTGTTGGCAGCCGTTGATGACTCGACTGAGGGCTCACTATCATTGTGTCAGTCTGGATTTGATGGGGTTTGGAGAATCTGCCAAACCTAAAATTCGCTATGACGTTGCCAAAGAAGTCAGCTTTGTTCGTCAAGTTGTCGAGAAGTTGGCGCTCGATCCCTGTTATATTTTGGGGCATTCTTTCGGGGGCTGGGTTGCATCAGCCTATGCGTTGCAATATCCCTCTGCGGTGCAGGGGCTAATTTTGGCAGCCGCAGCAGGTATTCGAGATGATAGCTTTTGTGGTCGCTATGACCATTTACGCCCCCTATTGTGGACAACGCCGCTGGTGGATTGGTTGCTGGCAATTCTGAAACCAATTGCCGCGATCGCTGGGCAACAAGCAACGCTTAGTCAGCTACACTGGTTCCGGCGAGAATTGATGGTACAGCCTGCACCCCGATCGTTCTTGCTCGATCGTCTGCGTCCAGAAGATGCCGTGGATACTGTTGAAAAAGAAATTCACCGCCTGCGGGTGCCGACCTTGGTGATTACGGGCGATCGCGATGAAACTATCCCACTCTGGCATTCCCAAACTTATGCCCGTGAAATTCCTGGTGCCCAACTGGTCACAATTCCCGAGGCTGACCACGCCCTGCCACAACACTACGCCGATGAACTCGCAGCTCTTATTCTGAAGCACATTCCTGATGATCTACACGCCCAAACGATTGTTCGGTAGTGCTTCAAAGGTGTTGTTTGTATTTTTGAAAGCTTTGCTGAGCAAAGCTTTCAAAAATACAAACAACATGTCTACCACATAACCCGATTGTTCCAGGGTAGATGATTGTCTGGATAGCAATTGGTCAAGTCTTTCACAAGCTACAATCTTAAATCTGCAATCTATTAATTGAGCTTGCTGCTGCCCCTGATCCTAGACATGCTTCAGCAGGCTTCAAACGCTAGAGCAGATATAGCCAGCGTTCTGTCAGACACCTTAATGCAGACAGAACAGATTGAGCATCGATCGAATTGATTTTTATTTTTTAGAGTAATAATGGTGGCTGCATCTCCTCGCCAACTGGCATTTCTAGCACTTCGGGCAGTCCATCGAGGAGCATTTGCAGATGTCGCATTAGATAGAGTGCTCGATCACACTAAACTGGGCGCATCCGATCGGCGTTTGCTGACCGAGCTAGTGTATGGTAGCGTTCGCCGACAACGCACCCTAGATGCTTTAATTAACCAGTTGGCAAAGAAAAAAGCCTCGCAACAGTCTCCCGACTTGCGTTTGCTGTTCCATTTGGGGTTGTATCAACTGCGCTATCTGACCCAGGTGCCAGTTTCAGCCGCGGTCAACACTACGGTCGATTTGGCAAAGCACAACGGACTGGCAGGGCTGGCAGGATTTGTTAATGGTTTATTGCGTCAATATATTCGGTTGACTGAGACCCAGAGCAACCCCTTGGATGATGTATTACAACTACCCGAAAACCCGATCTCGCGGCTAGGTGTGCTGCATAGCTACCCGGATTGGATCATTCAAGTATGGCTAGATCAATTTGGAGCAGCAGAAACCGAGAAGCTTTGTCTCTGGTTTAATCAACCACCCACGATCGATTTGCGGGTGAATCCCTTACGTGTTGACATAGAAACGGTCGAGTCTGCGATGCAGTCTGCGGGGATTGCAGTGAAACGGTTGCCAGGATTACCCCAAGCGTTGCGCTTACCTGCAAGTGTAGGAGCAATTCATGAACTACCTGGCTTCGCCGAAGGGTGGTGGATGGTTCAAGATAGCAGTGCTCAGCTCGTTGCCCATTTAGTCGATCCCCAACCTGGAGAAATGATTGTGGATGCTTGTGCAGCTCCAGGAGGCAAGGCACTACATCTCGCAGAATTGATGCAAGATCAGGGCACCGTTTGGGCGTGCGATCGCACCCGCTCTCGGTTAAAAAAGCTGGAGCAAAATGCCAAGCGATTACAGCTGACCTCTGTACGACAGCAACTCGGAGATAGTTGTAAGCTGACCCAATTTCACGGTCAGGCAGATCGGGTGTTAGTGGATGCTCCTTGTTCGGGACTAGGAACCCTCCACCGTCATGCAGACGCGCGTTGGAGGCAAACACCTGAGACAGTGCAGGAGCTTGCCCTGCTGCAAGGACAACTACTGCGACAGTCTGCCACATGGGTCAAGCCTGGAGGGTACCTGGTCTATGCCACTTGCACCCTGCACCCAGCAGAGAATGAAGCAGTGATTCAAGCTTTTTTGTTAGAACATCCTCATTGGCAAGTTGATTACACCCTTACCCATGAAATAATTGCTGCCTTTCTCGATCCAGCTGGCTGGATCAAGATTTTGCCGCACCATCATTCAATGGATGGTTTTTTTATGACTCGACTCCAGCGATCGACCATGGCATACGTTACGTGACGTTGCATTCTAAATCAGAGTTGGAGTGTAGGGTGTAGGGTGTAGAAAATTTCTCTATCCAACCTCTACTTTTAACCGACTAGAAAGAAATGTCTGCCGATCCCAAGGTCACAACCCTGATTAAAATTCTGATTGGTGCCGCCTGGATTGACGGCACCGTCCAAGCGCAAGAACGGGAGTATTTGCACCGCATTGTCAAAGAAAAAGGCGTTGAAAATGAGCTAGAGATTCAACCCTTACTTTACGAATACAGACCCGTCAAACCAGAAGAATGTTATGACTGGATCCAGGAATACCTGGGCGAATCTCCCGATTCCGAAAGCTGCCAGAGGCTAATTGAAGAGATTAGCGCAATGATTTACAGTGATGGCGAGGTCGCGAGCGAAGAGGCAAAACTATTAACCAATTTGCAGCAACTGGACCCAGCAAACGCACCGGCTGATGGCTCAAATGCCGTACTCAAAGCAGTTAGACAGCTGTACAAGCGATGGACTGCAAATTTGCAATAGCCGTCCATTGCTTGCAATCGCTCACCTGAGAATTTACTACTTAGAGACCCGGAGTTTCCTCTTTCTTGATTTCTGGAACAATGTCGGGACGATCTTTGTCTTCCCAACCCGCTGGACGCTTGGAGTTATACCAAGCGATCGAGCCGATTGAGACAGCGGCAATAAATCCAACCACATAAACAGCGGTAAATGCTGTAGGAAACTGGCTTCCAGCAACCGACACATCCATCAGAATATTCATTCGTAACTCCTTGAATTGCTTGAGTTGTTTGAATTGTTGTCCTTGAGATAGGCTACTCAAGTTAGCCTATCAAGGCTATTCAATGCGGACATCTTCCACAAGCTTGATCATTCTGTCTCCCAGGGAAGAGAACGAGTAAAGCCGTGCGCATATGACTGTACAGTGTGGGTCAATCATCCTAGCCCAGGGTCTTAGCCATAAAATCCTGGGCGTTTTGCTAGTTCAGTCTAAGAAAGTAACCCGATCTCTCGCTATTCTTTACTTTGCAAGATGATTGATTGACTCAGGCACCTTCCAGGAATATCCCAGTTCGTCTGGAATTGCCCAACTGGATTCGATGTCTTCAGACAAAACTATAAAAGCTGATGGCTCCCAAGGCTCTTCGCGATAGAGGACATATTGGGCACTTTGACTCGCGTAGCCAATATAATTTCCCATCAGAAAGTAGACTCCCATCATCGCCGCAGCCGCCATTGCTACTAGCGTGCCCGCTAGCATCAGTGAGAACTCACGCTGTTGCATTGCCTCTTGCATCAAGTGCAGAGACCAAGCAACCAGAGCGACTACAATGATAAGAATTACAACCATCATGGTTACATAGTGTAACAAATCCTCAGAAAGTTGTCTTCGGTTTCAATCATTGAAAAGTGGAAAATTCTATAAAGAAATTTTGGTAGCGAGACTGCTGAAGCAGAAGAGAATTGGCGATCGCGGAACAATCGCTGAACAGTTAATTCCCATCTCTCGACAGACCAGATTACCAAGCCAAAATCCAGCAAGATATTCAGTCGATGATGCGTGGTCCAAGCTAGCCAACTGCCCTAAACCACTCGTATAGGCACCTGATGTGCTACCAGGTCGGCTTTGATTTCAGCCACCGTGAGTTGACCATAATGCAGCAGTGAGGCGAGTAGCGCAGCTTCTGCTTTACCTACTGTTAGAGCCGCTCGAATATGTTCGCAGTTACCTGCCCCTCCTGAAGCAATCACTGGAATCTGAACTTGTTCCGCGATCGTGCGTGTCAGTTCCAGGTCATAACCTGCCTGAGTCCCATCAGCATCCATACTGGTAACCAGCAATTCGCCCGCTCCACGGTGTTCCACTTCCTTTGCCCAGGCGATCGCATCCAGTCCGGTATTTTCACGTCCCCCCCTGACATAAACATCCCAGCCTGGATTGGCTGGGTTAGGGCGACGACGCGCATCGATCGCCACCACAATACATTGATTACCGAAGCGATCGCTGGCGCGGTTCAACAGATCGGGATCTCGAACTGCCGCCGAATTAATACTGACCTTGTCTGCCCCAGCCCGCAATAATTCTTTAATTGTTTCTAAGCTTTGAATACCGCCACCCACCGTCAGTGGAATAAACACCTGCTCAGCCGTGCGATAGACCACATCAAAAATAATATTGCGATCTTCGTGGGTGGCGGTGATATCCAAAAACACCAGCTCGTCTGCACCCGCCTGATTGTAGACCTGTGCCAGCTCCACTGGATCGCCCGCATCCTTCAAATTTACAAAGTTGATTCCTTTCACTACCCGTCCCGCTTTGACATCCAGGCAAGGCAGAATTCGTTTTGCCAGCATTGCTCAATTTTCTGTTTCTCTACAAGCTTAATAGTACGCAACATCCTGGTAAACTTTGGATTGGTTCGTCAGTTTTGGAGTTGCGATGGAAGTAGGTCAGAAAGTTCGTGTCTGCCGCCTTAGAGATCGGGTATCCCCAGAAATTGCTCAAAAACTAGGTCAAGTCGGAACCATTATCGGCTTCAAGATGACCGATGGCAGCGGTGTTGGAGTTATGGTTCAGTTTGAAGATAAATCAAAGATCTGGTTCTTTGAAGACGAATTGGATGATGCGCCTTAGCCGCAATCGAGGGGATATTATCCCAATCGATGCCGTTGTGAATCAGCTCAATCTCGATATCAGTCTAAAACAGGGCACATCTCACCGTTGAGGAATCAAACTGGCAACCAGATGTAGAAACACGGGAATTTTAATCGTCAGTTTTCCAGCTTACCGCGTTCCTTCTTCCACGTCAGCTTTTACTGTTTCTTCAGGGATCATGTGCCCATCGGGCTTGCATGGCTGAACTAATCATTCTATCTTGTCTGGAAAGTTCAGAAGGCATCTCGCCGTCTGATGACTGTATCAACGAGTTATCCCCTTCTAAGCGGATCGAACAGCGTATGTCGCTAACATGGATGATGGAGACCCTGGTGGATACTTCCTCAAAGAAATTCCACAGTTTTAAGGTTCTCAGCAGATGAGAAATTCTTTGCTTTTGGCTTAAGGAAGGTCATGGCTTTCATCCTCACGTTTTTAGGGAAAGGTGGTACAGGCAAAACGACGATTGCGATCGCGGCTGCTATGCGAGCAGCTCGACAGGGCAAACGGGTACTGTTTGTCGGACAAGAGAGTGGTCCCGCATTGGGCATGATGTTGGGCATGTCGCCGAGTCCTGCCCCTCAGGAAGTCGCTGCCAATCTTCAGGTAGTGCAGCTGAACGCCACTACTTTGCTGGAGCGCAGTTGGGAAGAATTGAAAAAGCTAGAAGCTCAATACATCCGCACCCCCTTCTTCAAAGAAGTGTTTGGGCAAGAATTGGGAGTATTACCCGGTATGGACAATGCTCTGGCACTCAATGCTGTACGAGAATATGACGCTAGTGGTCAGTACGATGTCATTGTTTACGATGGTGCGAGTGATCAGGCAACGCTCCGAATGTTAGGAATGCCTGAAATCCTGACCTGGTATTTTCGTCGGTTTCGCAAGGTATTTGCAGACTCTGATCTGGGCAAGACGCTTTCTCCCTTCATCCAACCCATTTCTAGCGCAGTTCTAAATGTTAGTTGGACAGAAGATATTTTTAACCAACCTGCTGCTGCTCAAGCAAATAATTTGCTGGAACAAGGTAAAGCAGCGATCTCCGATCCCAATCGGGTTGCAGCATATCTTGTCACGACGCCGGAACCTGCTGCGATCGCCACTGCGCGTTATCTTTGGGGCGGTGCCCAACAAGTTGGTGTCACTGTAGGGGGAGCCATTCTTAATCAGGGTGACCTTACAGAAGACATTATGACTGCCTTCACCCCGCTCACAGTGAATCCTATCCCATCGCGTCCAGTTGACGATTGGCAACCCATTTTGGCAGCCCTGCCCGATTTCACTCAGGCGACTAGAGCACCCGCACCCATTTCAATTAACGTGCCTGAAAAAAAAGTGAGCCTGTTCTTGCCTGGCTTTGACAAGAAACAGGTAAAGTTGACGCAATATGGGCCTGAAGTGACGATCGAAGCGGGTGACCAACGGCGTAATATTTCACTGCCAGGAGAGTTAAGTGGCAGACAGGTCACGGGGGCTAAGTTCCAGGATGGTTATCTCATCATTTCTTTTGGATAAACCCATGCTTTAGGTGTTGAGGGGAAAAATTGCGAACTCTCTGAGCCCCAATCCCCCTCAACGACCCAATCCGATCACGCAGCGTTACAATTTCTCTTCTCTTTTCAGATGTGCTTATGACCGACCCCACTCCTTCCAACCTCACTCCAGAAATGGCTGAAATTTCGCCTGAAGCAACCTTGGCTAAGGATGCAGGCAGCATTGATGGGATCACTGCCACCGACGATCGCACTGCCAAAACCCGACAGTTGTTGGGCATGAAAGGAGCACAGGCAGGCGAAACTTCTATTTGGAAAATTCGCCTCCAATTGATGAAACCTATTACCTGGATTCCGCTCATGTGGGGGGTGATCTGTGGGGCTGCCTCGTCTGGAAACTACATCTGGAGTCTGGAGAACGTCTTGATCTCTGCTGCCTGTATGTTGATGTCGGGTCCCTTGCTGACAGGATATACCCAGATCTTAAATGACTTTTACGATCGTGAAATTGATGCCATCAACGAACCCTATCGCCCCATCCCCTCCGGTGCTATCTCTCTACCTCAAGTCATCATTCAAATTTGGATACTGTTATTAGCAGGCATTGGGGTCGCTTATGGACTAGACCGCTGGGCAGGGCACGAATTCCCCACCATTACGGCAATGGCGATCTTCGGTTCTTTTTTGTCCTACATTTACTCGGCCCCCCCGCTGAAACTTAAACAGAATGGCTGGTTAGGGAGTTATGCGTTGGGTTCTAGTTATATTGCTTTACCTTGGTGGGCAGGACATGCATTGTTTGGTGAACTGAACGCCACCATTGTGGCACTCACCCTCTTCTACAGCATGGCGGGCTTAGGAATCGCTGTTGTGAACGACTTTAAGAGTGTAGAGGGGGACAAACAGCTCGGACTTAAATCTTTACCAGTCATGTTTGGGATCGGCGCTGCCGCATGGATTTGCGTCTTAATGATTGATATTTTTCAGGGTGGGATTGCGGCTTACCTTGTTTCAATCCAACAAAACCGATATGCTGTCATCCTAATAATGCTGATCATTCCTCAAATTACTTTTCAGGATATGTATTTTCTCCGGAATCCGCTGGAAAACGATGTTAAGTATCAAGCTAGTGCTCAACCCTTTTTAGTATTAGGAATGCTGGTAACTGCACTCGCGTTAGGGGGAGCAGGAGTTTAAAGCGTTTGAGTATCAAATCCATCGACGCCAAGAAATTAAGTTATCAACTGCTGACTTTCTTGGTTTAGAGTAATGAATTCTTCGGCTTACCCTGAGGGCAGTCCCAACTGTAAGCCCTAGAATGAGAACGGATAGTAGTGTGGTGGTGGTGAGGCTTTAAGAAAGTGGGAAATTTTATCTCAAGGCTGAAAGACATATCAACCAAGTTTGGTGCCACGGAGTCACAAGCAACCAATGATGCCGCCTCTCCGATCGATCCGCATCTAGAATCTGCTTCACCCCCACCTACCCCTGTAAAGCAGCGAGGGTGGCAGGCTTTTCTCAGAAATTCCTTTCTTTCAGCGCCGAAAACGATACACATCCCCGATCCCACTGCAGAGATTTCGCCCAACCCGAAGAAGCCGTTCTACCATCGCTACGTTTTTTGGATCGGCATGGTGAGTTTGGGTAGCGGCGCAGCAGTCGCAGCCTGGGGTCTCTGGAGTATCGATCGTAGCCTACCCAATCCCTCTGACATTACAACCTTTGTTCGGCGTGGCACGCTCACGCTCAAAGCTTCGGATGGAACAATCCTCCAACAATTGGGTCCAGCCACTCGTGACAAGCTCACTTTCAATCAGATTCCCGATTCTGTCATTAAAGCTTTCGTTGCCGCTGAGGATCGACGCTTTTACAAGCACAATGGCGTTGACTATCTCTCCATCGGTCGAGCAATCGCTACTAATTTAGTTGCCAGAGATGTGGTGGAAGGTGGGAGCACCATTACTCAACAGTTGGCACGCATTGTCTTCCTCAATCAAGAACGCACTTTTTGGCGCAAGGTGCAAGAAGCCTTTTTAGCGCAGAAAATTGAACGTCAGCTCAGCAAGCAGCAAGTTTTAGAGCGCTACTTGAATTTGGTCTATCTCGGTTCAGGGGCTTATGGGGTTGCGGATGCCGCTTGGATTTATTTCAGCAAACCGGTAGATCAGCTAACGCTGCCCGAAATTGCAACGATCGCAGGACTCCCCCCTGCTCCGAGTATTTATTCTCCGCTCGTGAATCTTGATCTTGCGGTGCAACGGCGGAATCTTGTCTTAGGGCGGATGCAGGAGGCAGGATTTATTACGAAGGAGCAGGCAGAACAGGCAATCAGCGAACCTCTGACTCTGAAGCCAAGTTTGCCCAAGCGACTTTATAGTGACACGCCCTACTTCACTTCCTATGTTCAGCAACAATTACCCCGCTATGTCTCGAAGGAGGCATTGGAGCTAGGGGGGTTAACCGTAGAGACGACACTGAACTACAAGTGGCAAAAAGCAGCTGAAAAAACGATTAATCAGGCAATTAAGGTTGATGGTCCTGCCGAAGGGTTTGCCCAAGCCGCTCTGGTCGCGCTTGATCCCCGCAATGGTGAAATTCGTGCCATGGTCGGGGGAGATGATTTCAAAAAAAGTCAGTTCAACCGGGTAACTCAGGCACAACGGCAACCTGGTTCGTCTTTTAAGGTTATGGTCTATACAACGGCGATTGCGGCTGGGTTTTCCCCCTATCAAACCTATTTGGATGCTCCCTATACGGTCGATGGCTATCAGCCACAAAACTATGGGAAAAAGTACCACGGCTGGATGTCGCTTCGGGATGCGCTGACTAACTCGCTCAATGTGGTTGCCGTCAAGTTGCTGATTGATGTCGGCTTCGATCCCACTATTAAAATGGCCCATCAGATGGGGATCAAGTCCAAGCTTTATCCGACTTATTCTCTGGCGTTAGGGGCTTCAGAAGTCAATGTGCTAGAGATGGCAAGTGCCTATGGAACGATCGCCGCTGAGGGAATGCACATCGATCCCCATGCGATTCGTCGGGTTCTGAATGCAAAGGGCGAAGTCCTTTATAGTTCTGACTTCAAGGCGAAGCGTATTTTGGATCAAGGCACCGCTGCGATCATGACCTGGATGCTGGAAAATGTCGTACAAAACGGCACTGGACGCCCTGCTCAATTGGGTAGACCTGTCGCTGGCAAAACTGGCACCTCGGAAGAAGCCCGCGATCTCTGGTTCATTGGTTACATTCCCCAACTCGTCGTAGGGGTCTGGCTCGGCAATGATGACAGCAGTCCCACCTGGGGCACGAGCGGCACCGCTGCTTACACCTGGAACCAATTCATGATCAAAGTGGTGCAAGGAATGCCAGTGCAAAAGTTTCCGAAGCTACCCAAGTTGGAAGGGCGCAAAGGAATGTTGAAGGCAAGACCTGTGAAGCCCAATCGTGCTTCCAATAGTGCAGTTCCTGAAAAAGACACAACATCGCAGGACAAAGCAGCACCAGAAGCAACACAACCCACTTCTCAGGGGAGCAGTCATACGCCCGCGTCGGGAGGTGGCTCGACCACTTCGGGAACACCTTCGGCTCCTACCGCGCCTTCGACAACTCCTGCTACACCCGGTCTGCCTCCAGCCGATCCACCTGCGGCTCCTCCGGTTGACCCAGTTCCAGTTCAGCCTCCTGCCAATATTATCGATCCGCCTCCAGCTGCTCCTCCTTCGCAGCCTGCACCCACGAACGCACCTGCACCTGGAAACTAATCATCAGCTCTTACTTTGTTCTCTAGAGATCCTTTGTTCTCTAGAGAGGTAAGTCAGCGCGAGGACTAAAAGTCTCGGTTTGACGTAATTTCTCGTACAGTTCGCGTTCCGTCGAAGAGGGATCTTTAGGCACAACGATTTGAATTTCAACAATTTGATCTCCACGTCTACCGTTGATAGGGTAGCCTTTGTCAGCCAGACGGAGGCGCTGTCCAGTGCGTACGCCACGAGGAATGGTCATTTTGACAAACCCATCTAACGTCGGGACTTCTACCTGCCCACCCAATACCGCTTCACTAGGTGTAATCGGCAATTGACAGTAAATATTGGAACCTTCTTGTTTGAAAAACGGGTGATCGGAAACTTCGATTTTTAGGTAGAGATCGCCCCCTGAAACGCCCTGACCCTTAAGCCGAATGCGTTGTCCGGTGACCATACCAGCTGGCATATTGACTTCTAACGATCGTCCATCTTCTAGCCGGATACGTTCTCGCCCACCCAAGTATGCCTTATTCAAAGGCACCGTGAGGCGTGCTTCCGCATCTCGGCGGTTAGCACGGGACACCGTATAAGCTGTTTTTGTCGTACCAGGACGGTAATAGTCGCGAGTGCTGGTACTGGTAGTAGTATTGTTTTCTTTGGCAAACCGACGATTCAATAGCTGATCAACGAAACTATTGAAGTCAGAAAAGTTGCTGAAATCTACCTCGTCTGAGGCGACCCGATCGCCGCTACGCCCCCAGCCTCTGGCAGCTTGAGCGGCTTGTCCACCCTGGAAACCACGCTGTTGCCAGAAGCGACCATACTGATCGTATTGTGCACGCTTTAAGGTGTCCGACAGTACTTCATAGGCTTCACCCAGATCTTTAAACTTTTCCTCAGCCGTTTTGTTACCAGGATTGAGATCGGGATGATATTGCCTGGCTAATCGCCGATACGCTTTCTTGATTTCTTCAATGGAGGCATCTCTGGCAACACCCAGAATGTCGTAATAGTTCCGAAAGTTTTGCATAGCAACAAGATAGTTTTAAGTTTTGAGTTTTGGATTTTGCAAGGTGAGTGGGGTTGAACTCAAGCCTCAAACCTGATTACTCAAAACCGAATTAGAGCCAGTCATCATCATCATCCCAATTATCCTGATAAAGGTTGGGTCGAGTCGGTTTTTTTCGAGAGCCCCCGCGATCGTTCCGATTCAAGCTGCGATCGTCGCGTTGGGATGCCCAATCATCTCGGTTGGTGCCCCGCTCATCGCGATTGGTGCCACGGTTATCTCGACCCAAGTCCCGATCATTGCGACCCAAGTTGCGATCGTCCCGACCATAATCTCGACCGTAATCTTGATCATTTCGACCCAAGTTCCGATCACTGCGACCAGCCTCGCGATCATTCCGATTCAAGCCACGGTCTCCCCTGTTCGTGCCCCAATCATCTTGATTGGCACTGCGGTTGCTGCGACCCATACCCCAATCGTCTTGATTGGCACTGCGATTGCTGCGACCCATGCCCCAATCGTTTTGATTGGCACGTCCACCAGACCCATAGTTCCCGTAGTCATTATCTTCTCGCAAGTTGCGGCGGGGCAATTCCCAGTCATCATCATCATCCGCAAAAAAGTCTCGAATGGATTTGAAGAAGCCCTCTCCTTCTTCCTGCTCTTGGTTGAGTTGGTAAATCTCGCGATTGAGTTCGTAGAGTGCATCTTGCAGATCCGCTTCTGCCCGATCGATGCCGCGATCGTCGTCTACCTTCAAACTATTTCGCAGTTCTTGCACTAACTTCTCAATCCGGGGACGGTAGCCATTGGCAAAATTCATACCAAAGTCAAACATCACCTCTCGCAGTTTTCGTTCTGCTTCAAAGGTCAAGGCTTCAGCCCGGTTGCGTTTCTCGATCTTCTCTTTTTTCATACGATCGGACTCAGCCGATGCTTGTGCATCTTGAATCATGCGCCGCACTTCTTCTTCGGAAAGCGTAGAGGCTCCCTGCACAGTGATACTCTGTTCTCGTCCGGTGGTGCGATCAAGAGCAGTCACCTGCAAAATCCCGTTCGCATCAATATCGAGAGACACCTGCACCTGAGGAATGCCTCTGGGTGCAGGCGGAATGCCGGTTAACTTAAACCGTCCCAAAGATTTATTGCCAGTCGCCATCTCGCGCTCACCCTGGAGCACATGCACTTCTACAAGAGTTTGATTGTCTTCTGCTGTGGAGAAGATATCAGAACGTCGCACGGGGATGGTGGTATTGCGAGGAATCAGTTTTTTCATTACACCGCCGATCGTCTCCAAACCCAGCGACAGAGGCGTGACATCCAGCAACAGGATATCCCGCACTTCTCCTGCGAGAATACCTGCCTGGATCGCCGCACCCACTGCAACCACTTCATCGGGATTGACGTTTTGATTGGGTTCGCGGTCAATCAAGCTACGAACCATTTGCTGAACGACGGGAATACGAGTGGAACCACCCACCAAGACAACCTCATCAATGCGGCTGGGACTCAGGGCTGAATCGCGCAGTGCCTGCTTCACAGGTCCTCGTAAACGGGTGATCAAATCGTTGCACAACCCTTCAAATTGGGAACGGGTGAGTCGGGTTTCCAAATGCTTGGGACCGTCTTCCGTGGCGGTGATGAAAGGCAGGTTGATATCAGTTACGGTTACCCCAGAGAGTTCGATTTTGGCTTTTTCGGCAGCTTCGGTCAAGCGTTGCAAGGCTTGACGATCGCGGCGTAAGTCAATGCCTTCTTGCTCCAAAAACTGTTCCGCTAGCCAATCGACAACACGCTGGTCAAAATCATTCCCACCTAATTGGGTATCACCACTGGTGGCTTTGACCTCAAACACGCCATCACCGACTTCTAGAATCGAGACATCGAAGGTGCCGCCGCCCAGATCAAACACTAGGATTGTTTGGCTGGTTTGGCGATCGAGTCCGTATGCCAGAGAGGCAGCCGTCGGTTCGTTGAGAATTCGTTTGACATCCAGTCCAGCAATTCGCCCAGCATCGCGAGTCGCTTGTCGTTGTGAGTCATTGAAGTATGCCGGAACCGTAATCACGGCACCTGTAACCGGTTGCCCCAGATAGCGGGTGGCTTCATCTGCCAACTTTTTGAGCACCATGGCAGAGATTTCTTCCGGCGAAAAATCTCGTTGTAACCGAGGGCATTTGATTTTGATGTTGCCGTTCTCGTCTTTACGAATGGTGTAGGGCACCCGCTTCGATTCTGGATTTAACTCACTATACAGACGCCCAATGAACCGTTTAACGGCGTAATAAGTATTTTGGGGATCAAGGACAGATTGTCGCCTTGCCATTTGCCCAACCAGGCGCTCCCCTTCTTTGCTGAAGCCAACAACTGATGGAGTTGTTCGCATGCCTTCTGCATTGGCGATGACGACTGGCTTACCGCCCTCCATGACAGCAACCACTGAGTTTGTTGTCCCCAGGTCAATGCCGACTACTTTGCCCATGCGCCACCGTACTCCGTCTTAAACGAATGTTGAGAACATTTGCTGGCTTTATTCTATCTTGCTACTGAAGGTGGTCAGGAGATCTGAGGAAAGTTGTTTGCAGGTTCTGAGACACTCAGTCAGAATTTGTGCCAGCGGTTTTCACCGAAGCGGTCAATGTCAGGCTCGGCGTCGGTTCAAAAATTGGCTGAATAAATCGAGGCTCCCGATCGTCCCTGCCAGCACCAACAGAACGGGAGTCAGCCAGTTGCCCCAGCGCACATAGAGGGTTTGGGTCTGACGGCGATAAATTGTGTCGGTGTGAAGTTCGTAAGTATTGATACCGGAGATCCAGCGCGTGTTGCCATGCGGATCAACGATGCCTGAGTAGCCAGTGTTGGTGGCACGGACTGCCCAGCGATCGTTCTCAATCGATCGCATCACATCCTGAGCGTGGTGTTGGGCTGGCATGGTGGCGCTGTAGTGGGCATTGTTGGAAGCAGTAAGAATAAATTGTCCGCCTTGCGCGGTCTGTCTTTGAAAATGTCCTGGGAAGGCAGATTCATAGCAAATGCCAACGATCGCTCGTCCAAACGGTGTATCAAATCGCTGAAAAGGCTGTCCAGCAGCTAAATGAGCATCCAGTGGAGACAGCCGATTGATCAGTCCTCCCAAAACGGATTCAAACGGAATATATTCGCCTAAAGGCACCAGTTTGACCTTGTTAAATCGACTGACAATGGCTCCTTGACGATCGACACTAAACAAGCTATTGGTAATGCTCGGTCCCTGGGTGCCAAAAGCTCCTACCCAGGCAGAAACCCCCTTTTGCACAATCGCTTGGTAGAGCGAACTCCGGTTTTGGTAGGCAGGTTGCCACACAAACGGTAAAGCAGTTTCAGGTGTGAGTACGGCTTCTACTCCCTGATCCGCTAGTTTAAGGTAACCGCTGGTATAGCCTTCGATCGATCGTCGCAAGCCTTCGGGATACAGCTTGATGGTGTTGGGGACATTGCCCTGGATGATCCCAACTTTCAACGCTTGATCTGGTGCTTGTGCCAACGGACGATGATAGAGTGCAAAACCCAATGCATGGGAGAAGATCAACAGTAAAGCTGCTAGCCAGAGGATTTTAGACTGCGGACTGTGGATTTTGGATTCATCCTCCCCCTTTCCCCATGTCTCCATCTCCTCATCTCTCCAAGTTTCTCTCGTCCGCTCATCCTGAGACCTGATCCAGGCTTCTGCCAACAGACCATTCAACGCTACGATCGCAGCCGTCACGGTCAATGGGCCTGATAGCTGCCCTAAGTGCAAAATTGGCAGATTGAAAGGGCTTTGTGTATAAGAGAGCGAAGTCCAATACAGGGAACCCAGGCTCCAAAACCACTCCAAGCCGCACCAGAGGGCAGTGCCGACCAGCACCCGAAAGAGAGAACGGGGGTTCGGTGATGCTAGGGATCGCGCCGTTAGCAGCTGCAAGCCCCATGCCCAGAGAACCACCAAACCCGCACCCCATAGGGTAATAAACGTCCAAGCAAAGAGGGCGATCGCCAAACTTGCTAGCCAGGGCACCCCCATCCAGGTCATGGGATGGATACCCGTGATCCAGGACAGAGCAAGACCGTGGTAACCCATGCCCCAGAGAAGCGGCAAGAGTCGCCTGCCCGCGTTTCCGTGTTTCTGCGTCTCCTTGTCCCCGCGTCCCGCTCCTCTAAAGGCCTTGCCTGCCTCTTGCCCCCTGACCACCATGACCCACAAAGGCACCAGCGCGATCCATGCCAGAAACCAGGCATTGACCGGAGCAGGAGTGCAGCCCATGAGAATGCCACTGGCAAAAGCCAGAACCGCTTGCCCGCAGCGTGGATGTTTTGCGATCACACTCAAATTTACAGAAATCCCCACAAACCGTCTTACTCGATTTCGTTATCTGCGGCTTCGGTTTCCAATGAGTCGGTGTCGATAGCTTCAGGTTCAACCGCTTCGAGCTCACTGGCTTCCATCTCAACAGTTTCGGAATCAACTTCAGTATCAGTGAGCATGCTTTCCGCTTCACCATTGGTCGTCGGGACGATCGCCACTGCCACAATGGCATCTTCCTCATCCAATCGTTGCACTCGTACCCCTGTAGCAGGGCGAGATTGCGAGGAAATGGCATTGGCAGACTGACGGATAATAATCCCCCGACTGGTCACCATCATCAGTTCATCATTTTCATGGACGATGTGCAGAGCCGCCAAGCGATCGCCTTTCTTGCGAAACTTAGTGGCAACAATCCCCATTCCTGCTCGGTTCTGCAACTTGAACTGGGAAACCGGCACCCGCTTGCCGAAGCCGCCCATCGTTACAACGAGAACCCAGGGACCCTGACTGCGACTATCGATGGTTTCTTCTATTGCCTCTGTGACTGCTGTCTCTGTGACTGTTGCTTCGGTTGTAGACTCTTCGTTCTCCACCTCAGCTTCTGCATCTGATTCAAATGCCTGAGCCAGTTCTGCCAGTAATTGGCTGGGCAGAATATCCATGCCGACCAAGCTATCGCCCTCGCGCAAGTTCATTGCCCGCACCCCACGAGTTGCCCGCCCCAAGGGACGCAACTGTTCATGGTTCACCCGAAAATGAATCGATTTGCCCAAACAGGAGCCGATCAAAATACTGTCTTCTGCACGAGCCAGTCGCACCCAACGAAGTTGGTCGCCTTCTTCCAGAGAAATGGCGATCAAACCATTAGCACGAATGTTACTGAAGGCAGAAAGCTGCGTTTTTTTGATATACCCTTTAGAGGTCAGCATGACGAGGTATTCGTTGTCGCTGAACTCTGTGACTGGGACGATCGAGGTGATTTTTTCGTCTCGAGGAATTGGCAACATCTGGACGATCGGGGTGCCGCGTGAGGTGCGCGATCCAGCCGGGATCTGGTATGCCTTGAGACAGTAAACCACCCCACGATCACTGAAAAACAGCACGCTGTCGTGGTCACAGCAAGACATGAACAGTTCTACCCCGTCATCTTCTTTCATGCGAGCGGCGGCTTTGCCCCGCGTAGCTCGGCTTTGGGCTTCAAACGTATCGACAGGCATCCGTTTGATATAGCCTTGCTCAGTCAGCAGAATGATGGCTTTTTCATTGGCGATCAAATCTACATCGCCAATTTCACCGTCCAATTGCTCGATTACGGTGCGGCGGGGCGTAGCGTGAGCGGCTCTTAGCTCAGTCACCTCAGTTTCGATAATTTCCAGCACCCGTTCCCGTCTTGCCAAAATATCCCGCAAGTCGGTGATCTGGCGTTGCAAATCATCGTGTTCTTGTTGAATTTTTTCGGCTTCCAGTGCCGTTAAGCGTCGCAGTTGCATTTGGAGAATGCCGTCTGCCTGCGATTCGGACAGCCCATAAGACTCGATCAAATCTTGTTTTGCAGTAGGTGCATCCGCGGCATGACGGATCAAGTGGATGATGGCATCCAGGTTTTCTAGAGCAATCAACAACCCCTGCAACAGGTGATCTCGCTCTTCAGCTTTGCGTAATTCATAGCGAGTGCGTCGGGTGATTGACTCAATCCGAAATTCCAGGAAAACGGTCAGGAATTGTTTGAGGGGCAGCAGTTGCGGTTCGCCATTCACCAATGCCAGCATATTGGCACCGAAATTTGCCTGAAGAGGGGTTTGCTTATAAAGGTTGTTCAGCACGACCCGAGGATAGGCATCCCGCTTGAGTTCAATTACCACGCGCATCCCATCGCGATCGCTTTCATCCCGAATATCGGAAATCCCTTCCAACCGCTTCTCATTGACCATTTCCGCAATCTTCTCAATCAGTGCGGCTTTATTGGTTTGGTAAGGCAATTCGGTAATGATAATGGCTTCGCGATCGGGACGACCCCGGTGCTCGATCGTTTCAATACTCGCCACACCGCGCATCGTGATGGAACCCCGTCCAGTGTTATAGGCTTCCCGGATGGCACTCGTCCCCAAAATTTGTCCCCCTGTGGGAAAATCCGGCCCAGGGATATGCTGCATCAACTCCAGGTTTGTAATCTCAGGATTGCGGATCAGAGCAATCACCCCATCAATGATTTCTCCCAAATTGTGAGGAGGAATATTGGTTGCCATCCCTACTGCAATTCCCGAAGAACCATTCAGCAACAGTTGGGGAATGCGAGCAGGTAAAACAGTCGGCTCTTGCTGCGAACCATCAAAGTTATCAACAAAATCAACGGTTTCTGATTCGATATCCCGCAACAGCGCATTGGTGGTGAGCGACTGCAAACGACATTCGGTATATCGCATGGCAGCAGGCGGATCGTTATCGATCGAGCCGAAGTTGCCATGTCCGTTGATCAGAGGCGATCGCATGGAAAAATCCTGCGCCATCCTGACCAGGGCATCATAAACCGCTGTATCGCCGTGGGGGTGATATTTACCCAGTACCTCCCCCACCACACGGGCGCACTTCCGGAAAGGACGCTCTGGGGTCAAACCCAACTCATGCATCGCGTAGAGAATGCGGCGGTGCACAGGTTTCAAACCGTCCCTGGCATCGGGCAAAGCGCGACCAACGATCACGCTCATCGCATACTCCAGGTAAGACCGTTGCATCTCGTTCCGCAGATCCGTGGGAACAATTCGCTCTTGACTCGGCTCCTGGGAGAAAGTCATACCGTGAGAAACTCCAAAAAGGCAAGATTTTGGCTGCTAATCAGCAAAGATTGCAGATAAATGCCAGTTAGCTAGCAAGAGGTCGCCAAAAATCACTTATTATCACTAAAATTGTATCACAATATGACATTTTATAGTTACTAGGGTTATTTGAGATACAATTCCGCTTTCTCATTTTTCCCCAGTGCTTTTTAATTTTGCTGCCCGATAAGTAGCACAGGAGTCGTGTTTCAAAGCGGGGGTCGATATTTTTGAAAGCTTTTCTCAGCAAGGTTTTCAGAAACATTCTCCTCCTATCTAGAACAGACCCCATCGTACACAGAGCCTAAAAATTGGACTCACGATTAGACCGACTATTCAAGAAATCTGCTTGAGGGATATCAATATGCCGCGTGAACCGATCCCGATGTGGTGTTTTGCAGTCGCTGTGGTTCGGAAGGGCGATCGTTTCTTGTTGATCCAGGAACGAAAGCATGGACAACAGTGGTATTTGCCATCAGGTAGTGTGGAACTCGGTGAAACATTTGCCTCAGCCGCCCTGCGGGAAACGCTAGAGGAAGCAGGTATCCCGGTACGGTTGGTAGGCATTATTCGGGTAGAGCATTCTCCGCGAGCTACCTCAGCCCGTCTCCGAGTCGTATTTTTGGCTGAGCCTGTAGATGATACGCCTCCCAAAAGTGAGCCAGATGAAGAATCGCTAAAAGCTGAGTGGGTGCGCCTGGATGAACTAGATCGTTATACGTTGCGAGGTGAAGGAGTGCGAGAACTGTTCGCCTATGTGGCGGCAGGGGGAGCAATTTTCCCTCAAAGTATTTTGCGCCCTGAAGGAAGTCCTTATCGTGCTCAATCGATGGAGTTGTAAAGGAGTTTGTGAAACACAAGGCTCCCAGTTTCTTTCCTTCAAGGAAGCGAGCCTGAAGGTTGGATTCAGAAACACGGGAGCTTGCGATCGATGGAGAACCGATCGGATTAGATGAATGCTTCCATGGAACTAGAAGCCAAGATCAATCCATGAGAGATCCCTAAATCAACTTAACGGCTCTCAGCCCAAAGAACAAAATCAATGCGGTTGCAAAGGCAGTTCCGAGTAACAAAACATATGCAATGACGCCACTCATACTGATGTCTCCATTTATCTTAATAAAACTATTGAAGCATTAAACCGGACAGGTTGGGTCAGCGTCCGATTCCCCTTCACGAGATGGGTGCATTTCATCGCCATCTCCCTGAGAATAGGAATGAGGGATGAGGGATTTTGCCAATGCAGTCAATTATTTCGGTCAATTTGCCACAGCAATCTTATGAGATTGTGATTTCACCGGGCGGGATTGATCATCTGGGCGCCTGGATGACGGGTATCCAGACGAGTTCGCTGAATCTGGGGCACAAAGTGCTGCTGGTTTCCAATCCAAGCATCTTTCAGCACTATGGAGATCGGGCAACGACAGCCCTGCGACAATACGATTTGGAGGTTGCCAGTTGCATTTTGCCCGATGGAGAGCAACACAAAACGCTGGCAACGCTGGAACAAATCTACGATGCCGCATTGAAGAATCGCCTGGAACGATCGTCTACCTTTGTGGCATTGGGGGGCGGTGTGATTGGTGACATGACTGGCTTTGCCGCGGCGACCTGGTTACGCGGCGTAAACGTTGTGCAGGTGCCGACCTCGCTGCTGGCAATGGTAGATGCGGCGATCGGGGGCAAAACGGGCGTGAACCATCCTCAGGGCAAAAATCTAATTGGGGCATTTCACCAACCGCGCTTGGTCTTGATCGATCCCCAAGTCTTACAAACTCTGCCAGTCCGAGAATTTCGGGCGGCGATGGCAGAAGTGATTAAATACGGGGTGATTTGGGATGCGGATTTATTTCAACAGTTAGAGCAGTCTGTCAGTTTGAGTCAGCCGCAAGCACTCGATCTGCAATTGTTACAAGAAATTTTGACCCGCTCTTGTCAAGCCAAAGCCCATGTGGTGAGCAAGGATGAGAAAGAAGCAGGATTACGGGCAATTCTCAACTATGGTCACACGATTGGACATGCGATCGAAAGTTTGACAGGGTACGCCACGGTCAACCATGGGGAAGCGGTGGCGATCGGCATGGTTGCTGCCGGAAAAATTGCAGTAGAAATGGGACTCTGGCAAACTGCTGAGTGCGATCGGCAACGAATTCTGATCGAAAAAGCAGGCTTACCCACCCGCATCCCTGCCGGAGTTGATCTGGATGCTATCCTAACCTCGTTGCAATCTGATAAAAAAGTCAAAGCAGGGCAAGTGCGGTTTGTGTTGCCGACCCAACTGGGCACCGCGATCGTCACCGATCAGGTCTCTTCCGGATTAATTCGGATGGTTCTGGAACAGATTTCGGCGGACTAAATGACGCTCTCGATTGATAGCGCTCGTTCATTTAGGAGTCCGTTGCGATTGACAAATCTTGAACCCACTCGGAATCAATCACCATCGGCAAGGCAAAGCGAAAAGTTTTGCCCGTCGGGGTATGCTCAGCGCTCAAGGTGGTGCCATGAGCATCAATCACCTGCTTACACCATTGCAATTTTGATTGCCAGTCGGATGCAGCGATCGGTTTCGCAATGGTGGAATAAGGAAGCACCAATTCTGGATGGATGTCCAAATTCTCTGCTTGAATTCTCAAACAGACGACTTCAGCATGGAAAAGACTACAGCGGGGAAATGTTTCAGGGTTAGTAGGTTGATGCTGTTCGTCCATCCTGACCAGATCTGCTTGCAACGTCAGATGCTGAACCTGAGCAGAATTGGTCAATACATAGATCATCAAAATTTCGATGACTTGTCGTACCTTTTTGGCATCCGCACGAACGATCGGTAAAGTCTCTGGAAGCGCATTGGTAAGTAGGGTTTGCCGCTCTAACAACAAAGGCTCCAATCGCGAGATGGCACTCTCAACCACATGGTTGAGGCGGACTGGTTTCTCCCGTAACCGGATGGCAGCGGTTTCTCGGATATAAGTCTCTAGCCAGGTATTCAATTGGTGGAGCGTCCGATCACACTGGCTCAACCAATCATTCATTTGAAGTGAGGGAAACTCTCTGCGACCAAGGCTGGCTGGCGGTTCCATTAGAGAGTGGCGCGGCGATCGCTCAGCACTCTGAACCTCCGAGTGAGATACTTGCCGTGCTTCAATTTCATTTTGCTGAAACTGTTCATGCAAATAAACAGAAAAATTACAAATAAAACAGACCCAAAAAACTGACAAAAACTGATTCAGGGGTGAAACCAGTCCTGTCATTTCGGGACGGGATACTAAAAGCTTCGCCACCATGTAAAAGGCAAACATCCCCAATTGGGCAAGGAGATGGAGTGACCAGTAAACCGGCACGAGCAGCGCACTGAATAAAAAGGTGGGCGTCCAGAGGGTGAGATTGGGATCAGACATGCCCTCTAAAAGATGCCTGATGCCGGGAATTAAAGTGATCGAACTATAAAATCCTAGAAATAGCAGTTTGAGGTGGGTACGCCCAAAAGCGCTTTGATGCACTCGCAAGCAAAGGTATAAAGAGACTAGAACCCCGCCATCTAAGACCACTTTGCGCTCGATCGCAAACCCAGATGCATAAAAATCCAGCCCAGCAAAAATTAGTCCAATCAGCAATGCCAAGTGGAGCGCGAGTTTCAGACGACGATACAAAAATCGCTGTCGCCAGGTTTCATATTCTGCCAAATCGGATGACATCCACACGCCTTGCAGCCAAATTGCACCCACCCGAATCAATCGGACAAGTAAGATTCCGACTTGACGCAGCAGTGCCCGCAGTCGTTGTGGTGTCCCTCTGGTCGAGGTATTAATTTGCGTCATACCGATTCAACCCTGAGCGGTAATGATGACCATCCTGATTCAGCGGATGGGTCGTCTTTCAAAAATATCAATGGCATGTCTAGAACATAACCAGCGAATGGAGACGATCGAGAGATATTTTTTAGTTCGTCAATTACGCTAGCACAGCTTAGAAAGCTGCTCTCTCCAGCGTATCAATTTCAAAAAGTTAGGTGAATAGGAATTGTCCGATCTCGCTTGGTCATGAAAAATTAATCTTCCACACGATAACCAAATTCGGCTAACTGAGTTCGCGATTGCCGCCATTTAGGTTGCACTTTGACAAAAAGTTCAAGATAAATTTTGCCAGCAATGAGTTTTTGCATTTGCTGTCGAGCGGCGCTGCCAATCTCTTTCAGCATAGAACCTCCTTTGCCAATCAAAATAGCTTTTTGGGAAGGGCGTTCCACATTGATGGTGGCAAGCACACGGGTGATGGTGGGTTCTTCATCGACCCGATCGATGGCGATCGCCACCGAATGAGGCACTTCTTCACGGGTTTGCAGTAAGATTTGCTCTCGAATCAATTCCCCCATAATGAACCGTTCTGGCTGATCGGTGACCAAATCAGGCGGATAGTAGTACGGGCCCCCTTCTAGTTGCTGAATCAGTAACGATTGAAGGGCTTCCAAGCCTTCCCCTGTCAGTGCTGAGAACTTCACGATTTGCCAGGGGTGGGCAGTCACTAATCGCGCATAGGTTTGATCGAACGGATGAGGCGCGATCTCTGATTCATGCCCACTAGCGGGTTGTGGTTCTCTCTCCTCCGCAGCAATTGGATTGCAGTTGGCGGTTTGTGGTTCGTGGCTCACTTGTTGATCGGCTTTATTGAGACCCAAAATCACCGGAGTCTTGATATTAGTCAGTAGATCAATAATAAAGCGATCGCCGCCGCCAGCTTCTACAGAAGCATCTACCACAAACAGCACGACATCCACCGAGGCGATTGCTAAGCGCGCATTTCTGACCAGCACTTCGCCCAACTGATGATGCGGTTTGTGGATGCCGGGGGTATCTACAAAAATGATTTGAGCTTCGGGTGTGGTTAAAATGCCCCGCAGCCGATTGCGCGTGGTTTGGGCGATCGGGGAAGTAATGGCAATCTTTTGCCCTACCAATTGATTCATCAAGGTCGATTTGCCGACATTGGGACGACCAATGATGCCAACAAAGCCGGATCTAAATCCTGAAGGGGCAGCGGGAATACATCCCGACTGAAGTGTTGCATCATCCATAACGAGTCCCTGCCTATAACCGACTACTATACAGCGCATTTGGGTGCCGTGTGGTAGGAGAAAATAGGCTGAACTGGAGATGTTCTTCTTTCCTAAGAAGCTCTAAGAAGGTTAAATGTATATGTTCTTTTTGGCATAAAAGCACACAAAAAATTGGATCAAATTGTTGAATTGATGACACTTCTGAATTAATTCTGAGGTTTTGAATCAGAAGCGCCCCCTTAGACCAGAAACTGTTAAAGACCAATCCAGATCAAAGCAATTACAGAAGGCGATATGGGAGAACATAAGCGAATTGGCATTCTGACCAGCGGGGGAGACTGTGCGGGATTAAATCCGGTGATTCGGGCGGTGGTACGGCGAGCGGTCGGAACCTATGGTTGGGAAGTGTTAGGAATTTGTCGGGCGACGCAAGGATTGATGCAACATCCGCCCCAAGTTTTGCTGCTGGATATGGATAGTGTTGATCCGTTGCTAACCCATGGCGGCACCTTTTTAGGAACAACGAATCAGGGCGACCCATTTGCCTTTCCCATGCCGGATGGGACCGTCACCGATCGTTCTGGCGAAATTGTTGACAATTACCACAAGCTGGGATTGAATGCCCTGATTGGCATTGGGGGAGATGGCAGTATTGCAATTTTGAGTCGTCTTGCCAAACAGGGAGGGTTTAATTTTGTTGCCATCCCTAAAACTATTGATAACGATGTGGACTTGACAGAACGGGCGATCGGGTTTGACACAGCGGTGAATATTGCAACTGAAGCCCTCGATCGCTTGCACTTTACCGCTGCCAGCCATAGCCGGGTGATGATTTTGGAAGTGATGGGACGGGATGCTGGACATATTGCGATCGCCGCAGGCATTGCGGGTGGTGCAGATGTCATCTTAATTCCCGAAATCCCTTATACGATCGAAAATATTTGTCAGAAAATCTGGCAACGCCAGCAACAAGGCAAAAACTATTGCCTCATTATTGTTTCGGAAGCCGTTCGGACAGAAGATGGTGAACGAGTCACCAGTACCAATGCGCTCAGTCAGTCGCGTTATGGTGGGGTGGGGCAATATCTGGCAGACCGAATTTCAGTCTGTAGTGGTGCAGAAACCCGAGTGACCGTGTTGGGGCATATTCAACGTGGTGGCACTCCTTCTCCGCTCGATCGGCTCACTGCCTCTGCTTTTGGTGTGGCTGCGGTTGACCTGATTGCGGAAGGTCACTACGATCGCATGGTGAGTTGGCAAGAGCGACAAGTTGTCAGCGTGCCGATCTCAGAAGCCATTTCCCACTATCGCGTGGTTGATGCTGAAGATACTTTGGTCAAAACTGCCCGTGGTTTAGGAATTTGTCTGGGAGATTAAATTGGTTTGGAGCATAGAAGATTCGCATGACCTTTATTTTGACCAATGACGATGGTGTGGATGCACCCGGTATCCGCGCCTTATTTGCAGCGGTCGATGGCGAGGGTGTGATTGTAGCTCCTCAAAAACATCATTCCGGATGTGGTCATCAGGTAACGACGACAACACCCATTCATGTCGAGCAACGAGCGAAAACCGAGTATGCCATCAATGGCACGCCTGTCGATTGTGTCCGCATTGCCCTCAATCATTTATGCACCGATCGCCAATGGGTGCTCTCTGGCATCAATCATGGGGGCAATATGGGTTCAGATGTTTATATCTCAGGCACGGTTGCTGCCGTACGCGAAGCGGCGCTCTATCGAATTCCGGCGATCGCAATTTCTCACTATCGACATGGCAGTCGCGAAATTGATTGGGATTATGCTACCTACTTAACCAAAAAAGTGCTGGCAGAGTTATTCAACCGGGCGTTGGTGCCGGGAACTTTTTGGAACGTCAATCTTCCCCATTTGGAACCAGGCGCAGCCGACCCTCAACTCATCTTTTGTCGCCCCTGCACCCAGCCTCTACCCGCCAACTATCGCATCGAGGACGATCATTTTTACTACGAAAATAAGTATTTTGATCGTAAGCGAGATATGGCTTCAGATGTTGAGGTCTGTTTTTCTGGGCAGATTGCGATTACATTGCTGGGGGTATAGGCAAGGGACTGAAGAGGTCATGGAGTTTGAGGACTTTGCCTCTTTACTCCGGCTGCTCTAGCAGCATCCGCCACCTTGAAGCTTTACTCAGCTAGTTTCTCTCTCGACTCTCCCCAATAAGCACTGCAAGTCATGACCAAATCGTTCCCTTTGATTTCAGAAGACCATCGATAAACAGCAGATTGCGGTGCAACGCCAATTTCCAATAACTTGGCTCCCATGTAGTATTCCATCTGGCGTCTGGTCATATCTTTCATGCCGCTGGAGCTAGTCTTGGGAATTGAACGAGAAAGGTGCGCTTGGGTATGCTTTGCCATGTTTATCGATCGAGGATGCTCATGAAACCTTATCAACAAGTGCCTATTGTAGAATCTGGTGAACCTCTGATTCAGATCCCAGAGAACTATTTTTTGCTGGAATCTCCCCACCCTTACGAAAAATTGGGAGCACCCTATGACACAGTGTCTCCCTATTATTTACGAGAAGGCGTGCTTGCAGCCCTTATCGCAGCACAAGCGAAGCTGCAAGACGCTCATCCAGATTGGCGGATATATGTGTTTGATGCGTACCGTCCAGTAGCGGTGCAGCAATTTATGGTGGATTATACCTTTGCGGAACAGCTCAAAACTCGGGGAATTTCTGCCAGCCACTTAACGGAGATACAAAAACAGCAGGTGTGGGACAAGGTATATGAGTTTTGGGCGGTTCCCAATGCTGACCCGGCGATGCCTCCCCCGCACAGTACAGGTGCGGCGATCGACCTGACCTTGGTGGATGCAACAGGGGAAATGGTGAAGATGGGATCGGCGATCGATGAATTAACCTCTCGCTCTTATCCCGACTACTTTGCCCAAAGCCAGCAACCCTTAGAGCAACGTTTTCATTACAACCGACAAGCTTTGCGGCAGGCAATGCAAGCAGCGGGCTTTCAACAACATCCCAATGAGTGGTGGCATTTTTGCTTGGGCGACCAGATGTGGGCATGGTTGACCAACCAGCAACAGCCCGATCGCCCTGTTATGGCGCGATATGGGCGGGTATAGAGTGGCGATCGAGGGGGATGTGGGGTTTATCCATCAGGTTGCCCCCAAACGCTTCCTCAACTACTCCACCCTATTCCTCGATTTTGATCGAGAGGATCTTGTCTCCCTGACGAATAGCATTCACCACGTCCATATCCTGGGTTTGCCCAAAAGTGGTATGGACCCCGTCGAGATGAGCTTGGGGCGAATGACAGATGAAAAATTGGCTACCTCCTGTATCGGGACCCCGATGTGCCATCGACAACGTGCCCGCCAGGTGTTTGTTGGGGTTGATTTCGCATTTGATGGTATAGCCAGGTCCCCCTGTTCCAGTTCCTTGGGGACATCCCCCCTGGATCATAAAGTTAGGAATCACACGATGGAATTTTAAGCCATCGTAGAATCCTTTTTTGGAGAGATCCACAAAGTTTTTCACTGTGTTGGGTGCCTCCTGGTCAAATAGATCCAGATGAATGGTGCCCTTTTCAGTTTCCATAATGGCGCGAGTCATAATTTTCCCTCTCCAATTTCCGAGATCAGTGTCCTGTCTAAGTATCCCGTTTTCCTTTACGTATTGGAAATGATGGCGGCAAATGCCGCCCATCATCCGAGTTCAGACAACGCAATTCTATTTGCCTGAACAGTAGCTATTGACTTCGCTGACCAGCGGACCTTCTTGCCCACTTGCGGTTTGCAACGCTTTAGAGGAAGTCCCAATCCCTTTCGGATCTTTTTTATTTACCGCAGCAATTAGGGCCCGGCTTGCAGCACCCGTTTCTTGGTACATTTTGGCGAACCGTCCCTGAAACCCTTTCAACTGGTCATCTTTGATTTCAACGGCTTGAATTTCTTTGGCATATTGATCCAGTTTGTCTGCCATTTGAGACAATTGCCCAATTTTGTCAGGATTACTGCTCTGACTCATTTGCTTACTCTCGGTTGCAGCCTTATTGGCAACTGCAATCAGCTTATTGCATTGGGCGACTTTGCTTTCGCCACAACCGACTAACAAAACTCCTACCATAGCAGTAGCTGAAAATAGCCCAGCGTACTTACGGGATAGAAACATAACTCCTCCCAAAAAACAAAATTATTTGTCGCGTATTTACTGAACTTCGTCAGAGGTTATATGTTGCTAATAACAGCTACTTAAACCTGAGGAGATTTTGTCACAATTTGCCACAGTCGGATGATTCCACAACACTCTTGTAATATTCGTAATACTCAAAATGGCGGATTTCGGTGAATTAAGCGTTTAATTGACTCATTACCCAGGTGGTGTAGGTGCCGATCGGACTCCACAACAAGTAAGGCAAGAGCAGCGCCGTTGCCCAAGGAGACACGGGAAAAACCACCATTGCCAAAATTAAACCCAAAAGGAATCCTAGCCCCCCGACGATCGTCCCGGCTTTGAGGTTGTGAAACCATAGACTAATGGGCGGATAGAGGACAATGACCAATTCCACCAGCCCATAAAACGCCATCAGCCCCCAAGCTTCTGAACGATCAGGCGTGTTTTCCCAGGTGATGTAAGCCGACCAGCCTCCACAGATAAATACAACTGTCCAGATCAAGGGAATCAACCCCTCAAAAGTTAACCAACGGGGGCGCTTCAGTTGTCTAAACCACTTGACATCTTCTCGTCGCAAAATGCCACTGAGTGACGCGATCAGTAGCGTCACAATCCCAATTACCAGCCAGGACTTGATCATTGCTTTTCTCCACAGCATCAGGTGGACGCGCTAGTTCTCAGCATCATGCAATTTTGTCAGGGATCAAGAGAAACTGTAATCAATCGCAAGCGTGAATTATTCGCCGAAAATCGCGCTGAAGAACTCGATCGCCTCCTTCAGCGCCGCAATGAACACATCAATCTCTTCACGAGTGTTGTAGAAGTAAAGGCTGGCACGCGCAGTGGATTGGGCACCCATATAACGGTGCAAAGGCTGAGTGCAGTGGTGTCCGGCACGGATAGCAATCCCTGCTTGATCCAGAATGGTGGAGAGATCATGAGGGTGCACTTCGCCTGTGGTAAAGGACACAAGAGCCGCCCGCCCACTCCCATCTGCTTGAGGTTTGGGCCCGTAAATGCGGATCTGCGGCAGTTGTTCCAGTTGTTGGAATAAATAGGCGGTGAGTTCTGCTTCGTAGGCGTGGATTTTGTCCATGCCGATGTGGGTGAGATAATCGACCGCGGCGCCGAGGGCGATCGCTTCTGCGATCGCGGGTGTTCCTGCTTCAAACTTGTGGGGCAAGTCAGCATAGGTAGCGTGATCGAGAAACACATCGGCAATCATTTCTCCGCCACCCAAAAAAGGCGGCATGGAGCGCAATAAATCCAGCTTGCCGTAGAGAAAGCCAATGCCGGTTGGCGCACACATCTTGTGTCCCGAAGCGACCAGCCAATCGCAGTCCAGATCTTGCACGTCGATCGGCAGGTGGGGAATGCTCTGGCAGGCATCGATCAACACCTTTGCTCCAAACTGATGCGCTTCAGCCGCAATCGCTTTGACGGGATTGATACAGCCAAGGGTATTCGAAACATGTACCACAGCCACTAATTTAGTTTTATCGGACAACAGCGACTGAAATTGGGCAAAGTCAAATTCCTCCGTCTCAGTCAGTTCGACAAACTTTAAGACTGCACCTGTGCGTTGAGCCACCAGTTGCCAGGGAATCAGATTGCTGTGGTGCTCCATCACCGTTAGGATAATCTCGTCACCTGGTTGTAACGTATTCATGCCCCAGGCATACGCCACCAGGTTGATAGCCTCGCTGGCATTGCGGGTGTATACAATCTCTTGCCGAGAAGCTGCGTTGATAAACGCAGCAACCTTATCTCTTGCCCCTTCATACGCATCTGTTGCCCGTGAGCTGAGGGTGTGCACGCCTCGATGCACGTTGGCATTGTCCTGTTCGTAGTAGTTGCGAAGGGCATCCAGCACCGCGATCGGCTTTTGCGAAGTGGCGGCATTATCCAGATACACCAACCGATGCCCATGAATGTCTTGATTCAGAATGGGAAAGTCAGCACGAACTTTGGCAGCGAGGGCTTTTTCTTGTGTGAGGGTCATAGGAAGAATCAGGGGTCGGGTGTCAAGGATCGGGCAAGCGGGAATCGATTTGAGCTGGGAATGTCACTTCAAAGCGTTGAGTTTTGAGCAGGGAAAGCAAGAATTGATCCGACTCACTCAGCTGCTTGAGGGGAGATCGCGATATCTGCTGGGGTCAGGCTTGATAGCCTCGAACGATCGCAGACAAGTTCTCTCGAAGTGAAGGAATCGCAATTTGTCCAATCACTTCAGCAGCAAAGGCATACACCAGAAGTTTGCGAGCGCTTTCCTGATTGATGCCACGGCTTTGCAGATAAAAGACTTCATCATCTTCTAGCTGGCTGACAGTAGCACCATGAGCACATTTAACGTTGTCCGCCGTGATTTCCAGTTGGGGCTTGGTATCGATCCTGGCTTTAGGCGAGAGCAAGAGATTACGACTCACCTGCGCAGCATTGGTCAACTGAGCCGCTTTAGGAACCAAAATTTTGCCATTGAAGACGGCATGGGCACGATCGCTGACAATGCATTTGTGAGTTTGATAGCTGCTGCCGTAAGGTTTAGTGAAGGCGATCGTGCTGTGAGTATCAGCAACTTGCTCTGCACCGATCATCGCCAATCCGTTTAATGTAGTTTCAGTTTGTTCGCCTGCCTGGAAAACTTCGAGATTGTGGCGTGAAAGCTTTGCCCCCAGGCTGACTGCAATGCAGGTATAACGAGAATCTCTGGCTTGCGAAACCGCAGTTTTACCCAAATGAACAGCTGTCAGACTGTTGCGTTGTAATCGCACATGGTTGACCTGGGCATTCTCCCCAAGCCAGACTTCGGTCACTGCATTGGTCAAATGCTCACCTTCACCCAGCGTGACAAATGTTTCTACCAGAGCCAAGCAACTGCCCGCTTCGGCAATCACCAAACAGCGGGGATGGGAGAGGGCGGCAACATCGCCAGTTGTGGAGACAAATAACAAATGAATTGGGGCTTCTAGTGAGGTGTTGTGGGGAACCCAAACGATCGCCGTATCGGCAAAACTGGCAGTGTTGAGCGCAGTAAACACTTCTTCAGCTCCTGGCAGTTTTGACAGGTAATTCTGCAAGGGTTGCTCAAGCGCTTGAGGCAGATTGCCCACAATCACCCCTGCGGGGAGATGGCCGATCGCCGAGAGGGTAGGGGCGTATACACCATCGACAAACACCAGACGGCTATCCCTGGCTTCGGGTAAGAGCCATGCCTCCAGGTCTGTCAAACGAACCGTCACGGCAGGAGGTGCCACAAACTGGGTTTGCAACAGAGCGGAAAGATCTGTAAACCGCCACTCTTCCTCTTTTGTCGAAGGGATGGCGAGTTCTTTCACCTGCTCCGTGGCCCGATCGCGTAAGACCTGGAGCCAGACCTGGGTTTCTTCACCCCTCACGGTTGACGCAGGAACAGCGGAGCGTTGCGCCAGCAAGGTTTGCAAATAAGTCTTGCGATCGATTTTTGCCTGCCCAATCGTCTCCGCCACATCGGGCACCATGGATACCTGAAGGGTCATCGGGCTACCTCCGCAGCTTCTTCTTCTCGCACCCAATCGTAACCGCGAGATTCCAGTTCTAGTGCCAGTTCCTTGCCACCCGTGGTGATAATGCGTCCGGCTTCCATCACATGTACATAGTCCGGCACGATGTAGTCCAGCAGACGCTGATAGTGGGTAATTAGGACGATCGCATTGTTTGCATGGGACAACTGATTCACGCCACCTGCCACAATCCGGAGTGCATCAATATCCAAACCTGAATCGGTCTCATCCAAAATGCCAAGTTTGGGTTCCAGCAGCGCCATTTGCAGGATCTCATTGCGCTTCTTTTCACCGCCCGAAAACCCTTCGTTCACACTGCGACTGAGGAAGGCTGGATTCATCTTCACCACATCCAGCTTTTGCTGCACCAGATCATCAAAATCGAAGGCATCCAGTTCTTCCAAACCTTCGTGCTGACGCTTCGAGTTGTACGCCACCCGCAAGAAGTCCAAGTTACTCACACCGGGAATTTCCAGGGGATACTGAAATGCCAGAAAAACGCCAGACTTGGCTCGTTCATCCGGTTCCCACTCCAGCAAGTTTTGTCCTCGAAAGAGAACCGTTCCTCCAGTTACCCTGTAGGCTGGATGCCCTGCCAGCACCTTAGAAAAGGTACTTTTGCCGGAACCGTTGGGACCCATAATGGCGTGAATTTCTCCAGCCTTGACTTCCAAATTCAACCCCTTAAGAATTGGGGTGCCCTCCACCTCTGCCGTCAGGTCTCGCACTGACAAAATTACTTCACTGTTCTCACTAATCACAAGATACTCCTAACAGCAACCCAATCATCTTTTCATCCAACAGGCAAATCAGTTCAAAGGTCGATCGTGGCATCAACGGAATCCAAAAGGTGATGCTGAAGCCTCACATCAGTCACATTCCAACAATCTTATGACTGGATGAATTCACCTTCGATCGGGAAAATTCTGAACCCATTACAGTAAATCCCCATCGAGCCGTTTTTTATCCAACACTCCCTTCAAGTTTGAGGCTGAGCAGACGATCGGCTTCTACCGCAAACTCCATCGGCAACTGATTAAAAACATCCTTGCAGAAGCCACTAATCATCATCGAAATGGCATCTTCGGCAGAAATCCCACGCTGGGAAAAGTAGAACAGCTGGTCTTCTCCAATCTTGGACGTGGATGCTTCGTGCTCCACTTTGCCGAGATTGTTTTGTACCTGGATATAAGGGAAGGTATTCGCCTGGGCATTGTCCCCAATCAGCATTGAGTCGCACTGTGAATAATTGCGCGCACCCTGTGCTTTCGGGCCAATTTTGACCAATCCCCGGTAACTATTTTTGGATTTTCCTGCGGAAATCCCTTTAGAGATGATGGTGCTGCGGGTATTCTTGCCAATATGCACCATCTTGGTGCCGGTATCGGCTTGCTGGTAGTGATTGGTCAGCGCTACCGAATAAAACTCGCCCACCGAGTTGTCGCCCACCAAGACACAACTGGGGTATTTCCAAGTAATGGCTGACCCCGTTTCTACCTGAGTCCAGGAAATTTTAGAGTTCACTCCCTGGCAAAGTCCTCGCTTGGTGACAAAATTATAGATCCCACCTTTGCCATTGGCGTCTCCGGCATACCAGTTTTGTACGGTGGAATACTTGATTTCGGCGTTGTCTAATGCCACCAGTTCTACCACCGCCGCATGCAACTGGTTGGTGTCATACATGGGAGCGGTACAGCCTTCCAGATAACTAACGGAGCTCCCGGCTTCAGCAATGATGAGAGTGCGCTCAAACTGCCCCGAATCACCATTATTGATACGGAAGTAGGTGGAAAGCTCCATCGGGCAACAGGTATCTTTAGGGATATAGACAAACGAACCATCGCTAAAGACGGCTGAGTTCAGTGCTGCAAAATAGTTGTCACCCACGGGGACAACACTTCCCAAGTATTTCTTGACCAGTTCGGGGTATTCCCGCACGGCTTCAGAGATAGAACAGAAAATCACCCCGTCCTTTGCCAGCTTTTCTTTGAAGGTGGTGGCAACGGAGACACTGTCGAAAATGGCATCGACCGCAACATTGGAGAGACGCTTTTGCTCTGAGAGTGGAATACCCAGTTTTTCAAAAGTTTCCAGCAATTCTGGATCAACTTCTTCCAGACTCTTTTTCTTCTCTTTGACCTTAGGAGCCGAGTAGTAAATAATATCCTGGTAATCGATCGCTGGGTAGGAAGCATTCTGCCAGTTCGGCTCGGTCATTTTCAACCACTGGCGATATGCCCGCAGCCGAAATTCCAGCATAAATTCTGGTTCTTCTTTCTTCGCCGAGATCAGGCGAATCGTATCTTCGCTCAACCCACGGGGGACGGTGTCGGATTCGATCTGGGTGATGAAGCCGTATTTATAAGGCTGGTTAACCAGGTTCTGGACAGTTGCACTCATCAGGGTGTTCTCTCTCTCAAAAGTTTTGAGTGTTAAGTGTTAAGCCTTGAGTGATGGAATCCGTTAAAACTTAAAATTACAAGACTCAAGACTTTTCACAAAATCATCAGTACTGTGCCGTAATCGTTCTGACTTCTTCAAAGGTAATTTCTTGTTTGTCACCTGCAAAGTCGTTTTCGGGCATGAGAAACAACATGCAGTGACATTCTTTGCGCTCCCGCATGGGGACACAGGGACAGTTCCAATAAGCAGCGGCGACTTCGGCTTCCTTGTCTTCGTAGTGGCGACAGGGACACAGGGGGGCACCCAATTCATCTTTATGTTTGGCAAGCCCTTCAATGACGACCGCTGTCACACCGGCATCGACACAAAAATAGGTTCCGGTGTTTTTCGCATACTTTTCTGAGAAGTGCCTCATGGCTTCGAGGCTTTTGTCGGAGGATTGGGTTGGGGTTGTCTCTGGGTTCATGCGGCAGGCGACAGGATGATAGTTTAGCAATATAATAAGTAAAACAACATGGTTGTTGCTTAATCCTATTGTAGGGTACTTTAGCAATAGACATGTTGTCAAAGTCAATTTTCCGAAGTTTAATTGATTTGACAGAGTCAAATTTCGAGGTTGATTTTGATTTTTGACTGCCGCCGTGTCGATTTCCGGAGTGAAGATGACGACGACTCAGCAGCAATCTACGAAGCAAGATATATTGCAGTACCTGTTGAAGCAGGGACCGTCCACGGCACAAGTGCTGTCGGAGACGCTGCAAGTCACCCCCCAAGCAATTCGTCGCCATCTCAAAGATTTGGAGACCGAAGGATTGATTGTGCATGAGGTAGTACACGCGGGCATGGGGCGTCCTAATTACCTTTATGCACTAAGCCAAGAAGGGCGCAATCAGTTTCCCGATCGCTATGATGATTTTGCAGTTTCTTTACTGGATACTCTGGCAGAAACGGTGGGCAAAGACCAGGTCGGTTCAATTTTGCGGAAACAGTGGGAGCGTAAAGCACTGGAGTATCGCGATCGCATCGGCAAGGGTTCTCTAAAGGAGCGCGTGGCTCATCTGGTGGAACTTCGTAAGGCAGAGGGCTATATGGCAGAGTGCTATGAGATCGAGTCAGCAGCAGGTGATCCTCCTGCGATACCTAAATTCATCTTGACCGAATATAACTGTGCCATTTCTCAGATTGCAGAGTCGTTCCCCAGTGTTTGCGGTCATGAGCTGGAGATGTTTGCTGTTGCGCTAGACTGTCATGTAGAGCGTACCCATTGGCTAGTGAATGGAGAGCACCGCTGCGGGTACCTGATTCAGCAAAACGATGACTCTTGATATGCAATCTGCGACAGAATTTTTGACAATGGAAGAATGTGCCGCTGTCGATCAGGCACTCATGACCGCTCAAGATAAATTCGCCACACGGGTAGCGATTTATGCATTGCGATCGCTGAAGCAAATTGCCCTGCAAACAGGTGTTGCGATCGCCCAATTGGAACAGACACAGATTGAAGACTGGATTTATCAGGATGCCAGTTTACAGGGAACGATCGATACCGAGTTCAAAAAGTTTTTTAGCAATCTGGTCATTGCTTCGCTCAAGCCTTTGCGACAAATTTCTCAAGAATCGGGGGTGGCGCTAGAGAGTTTGACGATCGCAGCAGTGGTAGGCTGGTTTGAGCGGCAAGCCCAAGCAAAAATGCAACGAGTTGAATCGTAATCACAGAAATGCCTGCATTTGCCAAGCTCCTTCCCCTTGATAGAGGTTACGCAGGAAAAGGGTCGATAGGATGCAGACGTATAGTCGATCCCTACTCATTGTAATTTTTTTGTTAATCCTAGACAAGTTTGGATTTTATTGGATTGCCTTTGTCGGAATCATTGTAGTCCGCTACTTTTTGATTGCGGGAGGCATTTATTGGCTCTTCTACTCGTTGATCAGCTCACCTCGTCGCGTGCGAACGTTGCGATCTCGCCCTGTAGCAAGAAAAGCGATTCAACAAGATATTGAGTTGTCCATTGTTTCTGCCATCATTTTCGCCTTTTGTTCAGCCTTCATCGTATCTGCCTACGATTCGGATATGACACGCATCTATCCTGCGATCGGTCAATATGGAGGAGGATATTTAGTCGGTAGCTTTATTGCAGTTTTGCTACTTCAAGACGCCTATTTTTACTTTGTCCATCGGGCGTTTCACCACCCTGCTTTATTTAAGTGGTTTCATTGGGGACACCATCGAACTGGCGAACCGACACCCTGGACATCCTTTGCCTTTGATCCCTTAGAAGCGTTAGTCCAAGCCCTCTTTTTAGTGGGAATCGTTTTTATTTTGCCACTTCATTTTGTGACTCTCATCGCAGTTTTATTGACTATGACTCTTTGGACTGTCTGGAACCATTTAGGGTTTGAATTATTGCCTGTATCTTTTCCACATCACTGGTTGGGCAAATGGTTAATTGGACCCACCCATCATGCCATTCATCATCGTAAATATCGGGTTCATTACGGACTTTATTTTACATTTTGGGATCGATTATTGAATACGCATGACCCCAATTATGAGAAAGAATTTGGTTGTTCTGCAAATAAAAACCAATAAATTAATTAGGTAGCCCTAATTAATTGCAAGAAAGGGGTTTAGGGGCTAGGCCCCAGGCAGGGGGGACCTCCTCCACCCCCAAAAACATCTTCAATTTAATTTAGCCCAGCTATTTAACGCTTGCTCAACGTCGAAATAAAGTCTTTTTTGCATTTGAAAACTTTAGGAACTCTCTCCTTTGGAACAGGTCGCGTCTGATCGCTCACTCTACGATCAATTCATGGCTTTACTGATGAACAGACTGACGATTCAGGCGCAATCAACCAATAAGGAGTTTTCATGTTTTTCCACAAAAAGGAACCCATTCACGCCATTAATATTAAAGAAGCCCATCCTCGTTTTGCTCAGCTTTTGTTAGAGCAGTTTGGTGGAGCAACGGGAGAGCTTTCAGCCGCTTTGCAATATTGGGTTCAATCGTTTCATGTTGAGAATGCAGGCATTCGTGACATGCTTCAGGATATTGCGATCGAAGAATTTAGTCACCTGGAAATGGTCGGTAAGATGATTGAGTCCCATACAAAAAATGTGGATCAAACCGATGCCTTTAATAGTACTTTGTTTGCAGTGCGGGGTATGGGACCTCATTTTCTAGACAGTCAAGGAAATGCCTGGACAGCCAACTACATCAATGAAGGAGGGGATGTGGTGCGAGATCTGCGCGCAAATCTCGCGGCGGAAGCAGGTGCCCGTCAAACTTACGAGGCATTGATTAAACTGGCTCCTGATGAAGGCAGCCGAAAGGCGTTAGTACATCTTCTGACGCGAGAGATTTCCCACACCAAAATGTTTATGGAAGCGCTGAAGTCGCTCGGTAAATTGGACGATCCGTTCTTTGGCAATATTCAGCCCGATGAGACGGTGGATATCTATTACAATTTGTCTTCTAATGGGGCAACCGCAGACGAGCGGGGGCCTTGGAATGCAGAGCCAGATTTTCGTTACATTGCCGATCCGGTTGCCCAACACACTCCTTCCAAATAGCAACTTCAGTTAAGTAAGAGGGACTCTACCTTTTGAATTTTCTTCACAAGGTAGAGTCTCGCCTAGTTTAGTCCCCAATCTACGATCGCCGCACTTTTTCCAGGCAACCAGATTCTAGGTGCCAAGATAGTGGTCTAGTACAGGAATTCCTTGAAGCCGAAAGAACGAAAGTTGGTCGAAATACCGACGCTGAAAAATGATCTAATCATTTTGAATTTGGAAAAAACCGCAACCTCTTAGTCCAGCCGGATCGCACCACTCCAGAATTGCCCAATCATCCATCTCAAACAGGTTCTCGGCGATACAAACCATCTTGGCTCGATCAAACTAAACTCAGTTTTGAACATTTTGTAAATCGCCTCACGCCCACATAAGGGCTCCATGACGACCTGATGGTTCTTTGCATCCACCGCATACAGACTGGCTAAACGCTCACTATGTCCTACATTGAAGTAGGTAAGCTAGATTGCAATTAGTTCTTTGGGTGACATTAGCCAGCCTGTGAGATTAACTTATACGGGAGTGCGAAAGCCCGGTTAGGCATCACCACTGGTTTGGCGAACCTTGGCATGAGTGCCGGGCCAAGTGTCATATTGCGGTAACCCATCGGTAATCCTAAACCAAGGCGATCGAGAATCCACGAAAATATGCCCTTCGGGTTGGTTGCTGGGCGCTTGCTCTAAGCCACCCAATGGCACTCCGATCTTAGTCGGATCGTTGTCATACGTGCTGATTAAATTTGAACCGCAAACTGAGCAGAAGTGCTTGACTACAAACTCAGACGAATGATAGCCAGACACGAGTTCTTCGCCCTTCGTCCACTTGAATTGTGACGCCTTGATGGTGGCGCGAGTTCGGAATGCTGCACCATGCCACCGTCGGCATTTTGAGCAATGACAGTGAAAGATGGGTCCAAGTTCGCCTGAAATTTCGTAGGCAACTCCTTCACACAGGCAGCGACCTGTCAGCCGTTGCATCGATCCCTCCCTCAGCCTTAACTACCCGGTTTGTTACACGGCTTCAGGTTAGCATATTTAAGGTAAGTTTCTCTGGATGTCGATTCCAGCAAATTGTGGCACTGTGCTTAGACGTTTCTCCACTCCCAAGGGCAGTTATAAGATCCCTGATTCCAACTGATGGAGATAGATAAATTCAGGCGCTTTCACTCCTGCTTTCTCCCGAATCTCAACCAACTTGGGCGACTCAAAGAAGGCTCTGGCAGCGCTGGTCGAAGTCCAGGCGGAGAAATGGATGATCTTATTGGGTTCATTTTCATCATTCAGAATTTGATACGAGCGCTCACCTGCCGCCTTTCTCAGGGTTGCTGCCTGATCAAAGATTGCTTTCCAGACTGGATAATCTTCGACTTCATGGATGATGAGAACGTGGTGCATAACAGTATTTAGATCCATCTGTGATGGCGTAGATAAAATTTGAATTCCGAGAATCCAATGCAGAATGAATGACGATCGCGAACTGATTGTATAAACGACAAATCACGGTAGAAGAGTGTTATCAGTGCGATCGGCCATTCCATGGAAGAATCGTGGCACAGGATGATGATAATAGGACTGATATGACGTTGGATGCTAATCGATGGGTAGTTGACGGTACTTTGGCGACAAGGTTAGGAGGAGATGAAGCGCTGCCATCTGCCGTCTACTGGAGAGGAAGAAACAGGTCACTTATCGCCTCATGCTCAGGCACATCTGGGAAAAAACGAACTCTTTGGAGATACAAGGGAAAGTCTCGCAGTTCTTCTCCACTCAGCGGTAGCCATTGAGAGTACAGATAAGTAATGCTTTGGCTGAGATGGTCGTCGGAACCGAAGTGCCGCAACACGGCGCATCGACCAGCAGGAATGATTTTTTCTACTACCCCAAATGGGTTCTCCACCACAGCGCGTGCTGTTGATGCGCAGATGTCTAAGCGATAGTCGTCAGGCGAGGTCTTGAATGGATCGTCATAAAGGATGTTGAAAGTAGCGCTGACCTTGGGCGGCAGGTGATTCTGCTTTCGCCATTCGATAAATTTGCGTACAGAGTCCCCGATGAGATTGGGGTTACCCCGGTGCTCAAGGGCAGCAACTTTGGTGGCTGGAAAGGTAATGAGCTGGACTTGGGCAAATGGTTTGTCTGGTTGCATGTGCTTGCTCCTGATCTGACTGAATAGCTGGTAAGTCAAGTGCCAAGAATACCAATGTGGCTGCTTTCTGAACTCGGAAGGGGTCTGCCCAATGTTCTTCTTGAATGCCCGCGAAAATGATTCATGATTTTCGTAGCCACTTGACAGGGCAATATCGATGATCTGGCGGTGATCACGAAAGGCGAGTTGATAAGAAGCGCGCTTCAAGCGATTCAGCTGAACGTATTTGTATATGCTAATCCCCAAAAGCGCAGAGAATTGCCTGTGGAAATGATATTTTGAACATGGCACCATGTTGCTGAGTTGCTCGACAGTCAGGTCGTCGTCGAGATGCGCATCAATGTACTCAAGCAATTTGCGAAATCTAGCGTGGTAGGTGGCAACAGTAGATGCAGTCAATGAAGGATTCTCCTCGGCGGCTATCAATAGACTACTCGCTTGACCTTTATAAAGCCTGACAGAAGTTGCTCAATCTACAAGTGTTTGGTTTGTTGTATAACGCCTCAAATCAGTGCTAGCTAATAACCTCAAACTCATACCAATTTAAATGCAAGTCAGGGCAGATAGGCATCCAAAATAAAGGAATAACCCGTGATGGAAGCGATTACTTCTAGTGTTAACTGAGCAAGAAGGTGATCAACCTTGGCTTGGAGTTGATCGAGCGTCTTGAATGAAGCCCACTTTAGCTCTGCCTTGAGATGTTCCCACAATCGCTCAATCGGATTCAACTCTGGGTAGCGCCCTAAAGGGCAGGATAGAATGGGAGTGGCGCCAAAGAGGTTTTGAGTGGGAGTCACTAACTATGACAATGCAGACCTGTCCGGTTGTAGCTCATAAGAGATTAGTCGCAATGGTCGCACCCGGCATGGCAAGCAAAATTATAAATGTCGGGATTGTGGTCGTCAGTTTGTCCTCGATCCAACCTGAAAAGCCATTACCCCGGAGTAGTATGAGTTGATGAAGCGGATGTTGCTCGAGCGCGTCTCCTTAGCGGGGATTGCCCGCGTTCTGCAAATTTCCGAAGATAGCGTGCAACGCTATGTGAACGCCAAAGCTGCCGTTGTTTCCCAATTAAGTGGAGGTGAGTGAGAAACCAAAAAAAGCGTCTGAATGTTCAAATGGATGAGTTATGGTCATTCGTCATGATAAAGGTAATGAGCAATGGGTTGGCGATCGATGCTCAAACGCGAAAAATCGTCGGTAGTGCTATACAAGTAATGATGCGTTGTAGTGATGGATAAAATACCCAATGGCACCGATGTGATTCTCTAAGGATTTGGAGAAGGATAAGGTTTTTCGCACGAGCCGAGATACCCGTTGCCTCAAGGTATTGTTGAATCGCTCAATGTAACTGGTTTTTCCGGTCTCTTTACCCACCGCTCGATGACGCTTGCTGGGTAAAACGGCGGCATAGGCTGCCCAAAAGTCGGTGTAGGCGATCGCGCATTGACGATACAGTTATGGCAACGATTGCC